>Ga0233444_10001357_pt1 | contig 28253 bp, 9 predicted proteins | sample SI_124_October20_6_FD_182792 | JGI IMG/M metagenome (GOLD analysis project Ga0233444, IMG submission 182792) | Seawater microbial communities from Saanich Inlet, British Columbia, Canada - SI_124_October2016_10_MG | ecosystem: Environmental > Aquatic > Marine > Inlet | place: Canada: British... | reverse complement strand
TTATTGGGAACTTGATGTTGTAAGAGTTAATGGTGTTACTAACTTTACAGACGGAACGGATATCAGAGTTACCTTCTCAAGAAACGGTGATCGTGGTATTCAAGGTCTACAAGGATCTCAAGGTCTTCAAGGTGGACAAGGTGTTCAGGGCGGCCAAGGTACACAAGGTACTCAAGGCGGACAAGGAACGCAAGGTTTCCAAGGATTCCAAGGTGTTCAGGGCGAATCAATTCAAGGATCGCAAGGTACTCAAGGTTTACAGGGTGTTCAAGGATTCCAAGGTTTCCAAGGCAATCAAGGTACTCAGGGAACAACTGGTGGAACTGGTTTACAAGGTACTCAAGGCCTACAAGGTTTACAAGGAGTACAGGGTGAACAAGGAGAGTATGGCGGATTAACATTTGCTTGGAATTACAGTAGCAATATTGTTGGTGGTACTGACCCAGGTACAAATAACTTTAAGTTTAATGCCACGAATCCTCAACTAGCAACATTAATTACACTTGACGATGTTCCTTTCGACCAATACGATACAGAAATTGACGGATTCTTAGATTTTATCGCAAGTTTCCCAGGACCTGTAAAAGGTTACTTAAAAATTCAAATGGGTGCTGGTGGATCTCCTGGTCCTGGCGGTCATCATTGGTTAGTATACGAAATTGAAGATTGGACATGGGACGGCGGATCAAAGAACTATGGTTTCTTTGATGTTAACTATGTTGACGGTAACGCAAGCAGTTGGACAACAGTTGCCGCTACTCATGGTAACGAAACTCTAATTACGTTTGTTCCTCGTGGCCCAGCTGGTATTCAAGGTTTTACTGGTATTCAAGGAGCACAAGGTTTACAAGGTAGAGTAGGAGCTGGTTCTCAAGGTTTACAAGGCGACCAAGGTGTTCAAGGTGATACAGGAGCGGCAGGCGCGTTTGGTGGAGTAACATTTGATTATACTTATTCTACTAACACTGTTAATAACGATCCTACACCAGGTTATTTAAAGTTTAACAATACAACGTTCTCATCGGCAACTGCATTATATATTGATGACAGAGATGATAACTTTGTTCTTATTGAACCATTCTTAAGAACAATTGATGATTCTACAAGTCCTATTAAAGGACACTTCAAGGTTACTAAGGTTGGATCACCAGAGATATTCCAAATCTTTACAATTGCTGCTCTTACTGAAATCACAGGTTACTTTAATGTTACTTGTGCCTTTGTAAGTGGTAATGGATCTTTTGCTAACGATGAAGATGTTACAATTACATTCGCTCGAACTGGTGATGCTGGTGCAACAGGTTCTATCGGACCACAAGGTGTTCAGGGTCAACAAGGTTTACAAGGCGACCAAGGTGTTCAAGGTCCAATAGGTCAAGGTATTCAAGGCGATACTGGTGGCGGTGGTAGTCAAGGCCTACAAGGTAATCAAGGACCACAAGGTGCAACTGGTAATACAGGCGGACAAGGTGTTCAAGGATTCATCGGGGTTCAAGGTGATTTAGGTTTCCAAGGACCAGGCGGATCTGGTGCTCAAGGTGTTGATGGTATTCAAGGTGCTCAGGGTAACCAAGGTATTATCGGACCAGGCGGAACTGGACCACAAGGTATTCAAGGTGTCCAAGGTATTCAAGGCAACCAAGGTCTTCAGGGTGGAGAAGGTGGTTCAGGTGAAGATGGACAGCCAGGACCAGAAGGACCTCAAGGTTTACAAGGACCGCAGGGTCTACAAGGTATTCAAGGTATCCCAGGTATTGGTGCTCAGGGTACTTCAGGTCAAGGCGTACAGGGTGTACAAGGTGAAGCTCAGCAAGGCGTTCAAGGTGCTCAAGGACCTGATGGATTTGGATCGCAAGGTTTACAAGGACCTCAGGGTCTTCAAGGTGAAGGCGGTGGACCAGGTGGGCCAGGATCGCAAGGTTTCCAAGGATTCCAAGGTCTTCAAGGAACTGATGGTGCTATTGGTGCAACAGGTCAAGGCGTACAAGGTGTTCAAGGATTCCAAGGATACCAAGGCGTACAAGGTTCTGACGGAACTGGTTATCAAGGAACACAGGGTTTCCAAGGATTCCAAGGTAATGAAGGACCAAGCGCTCCGGGTACTCAAGGTGTTCAAGGTACAGACGGTTTCCAAGGTACTCAAGGTGAGGCTGGTGTTCAAGGTCAAGCAACTCCAGGTGTTCAAGGATTTCAGGGAACTCAAGGTTTCCAGGGTATTCAAGGACCTCCTGGTACTGGTGATGACGGTATTCAAGGATTACAAGGCTTACAGGGTAATCAAGGACCTCCAGGTGAATTAGGTGGTTATGGTAGTCAGGGTGCTCAAGGATTCTATGGTTTCCAGGGTAATCAAGGAACGATAGGAGCTGGTGAGCCAGGCATTCAGGGTTATGCAGGTGTTCAAGGATTCCCAGGAGATAGCGGTGGATCAGGACCACAGGGTGCTGCCGGTGACGAAGGTACTGTAGGACCCGAAGGACCACAAGGACCATCTGGTGCAGCAGGTTCTGATGGTATTGGTGCTCAAGGTGGAGCCGGACCACAAGGTGGTAGCGGAGAAGGTATACAAGGACCAATTGGTGCAACAGGACAAGGTGTTCAAGGTAACCAAGGACCGGCCGGATCAGTACAGGGTGTTCAAGGACCAATTGGTGCTGGTGAAGAAGGTGCTCAAGGTGGCACTGGTGGTATCGGTGCTCAAGGATTATCTGGTTGGCAGGGTGTTCAAGGTAACCAAGGACCAACTGGTTTAACTGGTGCTGATAGTACAGAGCCAGGACCGCAGGGTGTTCAAGGTGTAGCTAATCAGGGTGTTCAGGGACCAGGAGGTTCAACAACTGAAGTAGAGGTTGGTAATATACATACTTCTGGTTTACAAACAACAGCGATGTTCTTAACCTTAGTTCAAGGTGGATCAGGTGCAAGACCGTTATACGGTACTACAGGTCCTAACCCAGAAAGTGCAACTGATAGTGATACAACCTTAGAAACTAACATGTACTATACATCAAGTCTTGACGAATTAACAGTCGAGAACATTGATATTAATGGTTCAGCTACTCTAAACGGTTCAACAATTACTTCATGGCCAACAGGTGGTGGCGGTGGTGGTTCATTAAATAATGTCGTAGAAGATACTACTCCTCAGTTAGGTGGTAACTTAGACGGTGGATCATATACTATTGAAGCTGCTCTATTCCACCCAAATACATCTGATGCAAGTGCAACAGAGTTTGCTAGTATAGGTGGCAGTACAGCGTTTGGTGTTCCTTTCGGAGAACTTCGAAGTAATTGGTCAAGCGGTACATACGTTCCATTAACGTGGGGACCTTCTGGTATAACAGTTGCTGGTTACCTCAACGCAAGTGGAGACATACAAGCAGTTAACTTTAACTCAACGTCTGATGAATCTCTTAAAGAAAATGTACAAACAATTACAAACGCACTTGATAAGGTCGATAGCTTACGAGGAGTTAACTTTGATTGGATTGATTCTGGTAAAGCTGCAACAGGTGTTATTGCTCAAGAAATTGAAACAATCCTTCCAGAAGTTGTAACGGAAGATGAAGATGGTATCAAACATGTAGCTTATGGTAACGTTGTTGGAGTACTGATTGAAGCAATCAAAGAATTGAAAGCAGAAATCGAAGACCTTAAGAAATAATTATATTATGTAAATCATATTGCTCTGTCATTAAAAATTAATGGAATTACAAGGGCATTATCGTAATGTCCTTTTCTATTTGTGGAACCGGACATTATAAATAAGGTAATAATAGAAAAAATTAAAAAGGTTTCGTAACCATGGCATCAAGAGCTAACATATACATCGATAAAGGTTTGGACTTCAGAACAGAATTAAATCTGTTTAACGATGAAGGTGTCGAATACGATGATGCAACCATTTCAGTTTATAGCTTCTATAGCAGTATTAAAAAGGTATATTCTCAATCGCCTGCTGTTAACTTTAATATAGAAGTATCAAACAACGATATCACGCTCGTATTAACGGATCAACAAACTGATACGTTAACTCCGGGCAAGTACCAATATGACGTCGTAATGCAAAAACAAACAGGAGAACGAACCAAAATAGTCGAAGGCTTAGCAATTGTAGTTGACACTATTACGGAGGTTTCGTAAGTGAGCATAAAGGTCAAGATCGGTGCCGGCCGCACGATTAAGGCCGTCCCGAAACAAGGGCAGTCAACAGCAATAGTTGCACCAGCAGAACGAAAACCTCAAATCGTTCCAGATTCTGTTGTCTTAGGTATAGACACTATAGGTGATTACGTCCAATCGGTATCATCTGCCGACGGAATCATTATAACACAAACAGTAAATGATCAAGCAGCAAATGTTGTTGTAGGACATGCTGATACTTCAAACGCTGTTAGTACAACAAATCCAAATTTATCGTATCCAAAAAATATCTCAATTGATACTTTTGGTCATATTACTGATTTTGAGAATGTCGGGTTTAATCCTTTAAACTTTGGCGCCAACTCAACTATTATATCAACCAATGATATTACAATTGGTACTACCGCTCTTACTTTAGGTGAATCAACTTCAACTCTTACAGGTCTAACATCCCTCGATGTTGGCGGACCGGTATTATCAAACACATTAGCAATAAGAAGTATTACAGAAGGCAGAATATTATTTGCCGGTGCCAACGGTGCAGTATCTGATAGTACGGGTTTAACATTTGATGGTACATCGTTAATTGCCGCAGGTGGTGTATTCCTTGATGGATTACAAGTTGATGGTCAAACAGATACAGACAGTTTAAATGTTAGAGACTTAACCGCCACAAGAATTCCTTTCATAGCTGCCAACGGCGAATTCGTTGATAGTAATAATCTTACGTTTGACGGAACATCCATTACGGCTCAAGGAGCTGTATTTCTAAGTGGTTTACAAGTTGACGGTCAAGCTGATGTAGATAGTTTAAATGTTTCTGATCTAACTCAAGGTCGTATTGTATATGCAGGAGCCAACGGCGAATTAATTGACGATGCAGGTTTAGCATATAACGGAACAAGCATAGTCGCAACAGGCGGCGTATTTTTAGATTCCCTTGATGTAAGTTCAGGACAAGCAACTTTAGGTAGTGTTAATATTGCAGATTTGACTCAAGGTCGAATCATGTATGCTGGTGCAAATGGCGAATTAATTGATTCTGCTAACCTTACCTTTGATGATGTTTCTATTACAGCAAGCGGTGGTGTATTCTTAGATATACTTTCTGTTCCTGGTCAAACAACTTTAGGTTCAGTCAATGTTACTGATTTAACATCAGGCAGAATTACTCTCGCAGGTACTAACGGCGAATTAGTTGATAGTAATAACTTAAGATTTGATGGTTCAACATTTACAGTAGATGGTGATACTGATATTACAGGTAATGTATCAATCGGTGGTAATCTTACTCTAGGTGATAATGAAGTTGATACGATTACTGTTGTTGCCGACTTTACTTCTGATCTTATTCCTGATGCTTCCGATACATATAGTTTAGGTACTCCTACCAAAGAATGGCGTAGAATATTTACCCCTTCATTAAAGAGTTCTTCAGGTGTTGTTTCAATTGATGAAACAGGAGCATTTGTATTACCTGTAGGTGGAACCGCAGATCGTCCTGCTAACAACGAAGTTGGTATGATTCGTTATAACAGTTCTGACGAAAGATTTGAAGGTTATGACGGTGTAGGTTGGTCGGAACTAGCAGGTTCAGTAAAAGACGTTGATAAAGATACATTAATTACTGCTGAAGATTCTCCTGGATCAGATAACGATCAATTAAAATTCAAGACGGCAGGCGTTCAAAGAATGTCGCTCGAAGCCGATGGTGATTTAAAATACGGTCCTAACGATGAGGTCGTATTTGACTTTGATACTGGTAAAGCAACATTTGGTAGTGCTGCAGTTTCTGCTATCGCTCCTGGTTCAATTGTTTATACTTCAGCCGGTGGTACATTAGAAGGTCAAGCAAACCTTTCTTGGGATGGTACTAATTTAACAATCGTTGGTGGTATTTCTGTTGATGGTGACTTTAGTACATCAGGTGGTTTATCAGGTGATAGTTTATCAGTAGGTAACCTTGAAGCGAACACAATGATGTTCGTAACTGATACAGGTGCTCTATCTTCAAATAACAATGTTCAATATGACGGCGCGCATTTAACGATTAATGCAACTTCGCAATTTATTGTTGCTCCAACAATTGAAACAGTAACCGCGGGTCAAGTATTTGTCGCAGGAGCAAATGGACAAATACAAGGTGATGCAGGATTAACATATAATCAAACAACCGATGTATTATCAATATCATCTCTTACAGATAATCGAGTTGTAGTCGCAGGTCCATCTGGTGCATTAACTGATGATGCAGGATTTACTTGGGATGGCACAACATTAGTTGTTGATGGAGATGGTTCATTTACAGGTGACGTAACAATCGCAGGTAATCTAACTCTTGGTGATCAAGTAACAGATTCAATTAATGTCGTAGCTGACTTTACTTCTGATCTATTACCACAAACCGATAATATGTTTGACCTTGGTGCTACAGGATCAAATTGGAAAGCATTACACGTAAGAACAATTGATAGTGATACTGAAATTGTTGTTATTGATGCAACTGGTGCAATCACTGTTCCTGTTGGTACGGCTGCCGAGAGACCTTCTGCTCTTGCTGCTGGTATGGTTCGTTTCAATACAAGCGATGGAGTATTTGAAGGTTATAGTGGAAATGCATGGGCAAGTTTAGGTGGAGTCAAAGACGTTGACCAAGATACCTTTATTGAAGCAGAATCAAGTCCTGGTGCAGATAACGATGAACTAACATTTGTTACCGCAGGTGTTACTGCGTTTAAGGTTGACAACCAACAAGCAATCTCAACTGATGGTACCGCAAATCTTGTATTTGATGTTGGTGGTACAATCGATGTTAGCAATACAATTATAACAGGTTTAGCTGAGCCTGTCAACAATTCTGATGCAGTTACTAAGTTTTATGTAGAGAATACTTTCGATAGAGACTTCCATGTAACGAAAGGTGCTAATACTTATGTTCTTGATTTATTCAATACAACGAATACACCAAGTCTTGAAGTTGGAACTGGTCTTACAATTGAAAGTTACGACTCAGGAAATAATGTTACTGCCTTTGCTTTGGATACTGTATGGGATTCATTTACAGGTTTAAGAGAAGCTGGTGTTGAAGGAACGGTACCAAACTTTGAGTTTGATATTTACGGACGTGTTCGTTCTATTGTAAATATTCCTTTATCGGTTTCTTCCAACGCGGTTGTTGACTTCGTACCTTCTATTTACGGTGTTATTGAAGATGCTGTTAGAAATAATATTGAAAACGGTATTGTAGTAACAGCCGATAATACAAATCAGAAATTAAACTTCTATACGAATCCGTTTGATGTTGCTCTTAACGGTGCTGTCACTGGTAGCGGAACAGTTCAGAATAACTCTAACGTAGATATTACTACTTCCTTTAATTACGTTGATCTTGATGCAAGGTATATTAATGCAGAAGGTGGTGATACATCTAATGGTGAATTACGAGCAACAAGATTCGCATCCAAAGATGACAACTCATTCTATATAGATCCCGACGGAACATCTAGACTTAAAGATATAAATATTGGATATAATCAGTCTGCTTCTCAGATTATCATGGGAACAAATGCTGGTAGTATGTATTTTTACGCTACGGGCAGACAGGTTGGTTTCTTAAGTAGTTCGTTTAACTTTGGTACGTACTTTAGTAATATAGATGATAGTTGGTATGTTACTGATGGCGATGTATATTCTCAATCATTTATTGATTCTGAAAATAATACATACTTGGTGGATCCTGATGGAAACTCAAGATTACTTAATGTAAACGTTGATGAACATATACTTGTTGGTGCAAACACCAAACTTGCGAACAACAATTTATCTACTACATCAGGTGGATTGACATTATCTTCATCCAGTAGTAGTATTAGTGTTGATAACTCTATTATAACAGGTTTGTTAGATCCTGTCAATAGTTTAGATGCAGTTAATAAACAATTTTTAGAAAATGAGATTGGTAACCTAACAACTGGTGGTATTTCTATATCAGCAGAGACCGGAACTACAGATGTAGTTGCATTAGGTGAGACAATCATCTTTGCCGCAGGCGAAGGCATTAATACAACGGTTAGTAATAACCAAATAACAATTGCTGGTGAATTGGCATCCGATACCAATATTGGTGTTGCTTCGTTCAATATCGCAAACTTTACCGTAACAAGCGGTGATGTAGCAATTACAACATTAGATGGAGGCACCTTTTAAATCTGCCTAAATAGGTATATGATATAAGGACATATATATGTCAACGTTAATTAAGTTAAGAAGAAGTGCCGTAGCAGGTCGAGTTCCGACTACCTCTCAATTGGAGTTAGGTGAACTTGCGATCAACACAGCCGACGGTAAAATCTACATTAAACGAGATGATAGTGGAACAGAATCCATTATTGAGTTTAGTGCCAGTCCAGACGATCTCCTTACTTTACTTAAAACAGTTGACGGAGCAGGCTCAGGCCTCGATGCAGATTTATTAGACGGATTAAATTCCGACCAATTCCTAAGATCAGATCAAGATGATACAATGGCAGGAAGCCTTGTCGTTCAAGGTAATCTTACTGTATCAGGAAACACCACATATGTCAATACGGAAACTATTCAGTTATCCGATAACATTATTACTCTTAATGCTAATCATACAGGTACTGCAAGTCAGAATGCAGGTCTTGAGATTGAAAGAGGAACAGATTCAAATGTAGTTCTACAATGGAATGAAGCAAATGATTATTGGGAAATTGCTTCAGGTGGAACTGCAGGTCGTATTATTACAACCGGTGATGCAGGTGCGGGCAGCGGGTTCGATTCCGACTTATTAGATGGTCAAGAAGGTTCTTACTATTTAGATTTTACAAATACAACGAACAAACCTGATCCACAAATTGATGTCGGTTTAACAGGAAAGGTAACAGGGTCAGGGACGACCACCTTGACAGACCTTGGTGATGGCTCAATTTCCATTACAACTGAACTCGCAAATACAGCAGTTACCGCAGGGTCCTATGGTTCAGCTTCTCTCATACCAACTTTTACAGTTGATGAAGATGGCCGATTAACTGCAGCTGCCAATGTTTCAGTCGCAGGTGTTTCAGATACTGCTTGGTACGTAGCAAATAACACATTCCAAATTTCAACAGTTGATGGCAGTACATTTAACGCTGTCATAAATCAATTTACAGATTTAGGTGTTACTGGTGATATAACAGTTAGTGGAACTGTTGATGGTCGTGATGTTGCTGCCGATGGAACTAAGCTCGATAATATAGAAGCTGCAGCAACCGCTGATATGACAGCCGCGGAAATACTCGCAGAATTAATTACAGTAGATGGAACAGGTACAAATCTTGACGCAGATCTATTAGACGGACAAGAAGGTACTTATTATTTAGATTACGATAATTTTACAAACACACCATACATTTTAAGTAACACAGAAATTGTTGAAATCATTTTAAACAATGATGGAGAGTTCTCTGGTATAGATGCTGATTTGCTTGATGGAGCAAATAGTGATTTTTATATTGACTTTACAAACGCAACAAACAAACCTGACCCAACGATTACTTTAACAGGTGATGTTACTGGTTCTGTTACTTTAACTGATTTAGCAAGCGGATCTATAACAACTGATATCGCTGCTTCAGGAGTTACTGCCGCAAGTTATGGTGGTGCAACTTCTATTCCAATTATAACTGTTGCTGCTGATGGTCGTCTTACGTCCGTCACCACGGCCTCTGTAGCTGGCATTGGAAGTACCCAATGGTACAACGCAAACAACACATTTCAAATCAATACAGGTGATGGTTCTTCATATAACACCATCATATCAGCCTTTGATGCTAACGTTGACTTTGGTGCAGGTATTGATGTTACAGGAAACATTACTGTCACAGGTACAGTTGATGGACGAGATCTTGCTACCGATGGAACAAAGCTTGATGGAATTGTTCAAGGTTCAGGAAATGGATTTGATGCAGATTTGCTTGACGGCCAAGAAGGTACTTATTACCTTGATTTGTCAAACGCGACAAACCTTCCGGACCCACAGATTGATGTAGCAATAACCGGTAAGGTCACTGGTACAGGTACTACAACACTTACCGACTTAGGTAATGGAACAATCAATATTACTGCGGAACTTGCTAATACCGCGGTTACGGCAGGATCTTATGGTGGTTCTTCCGCAATTCCTGTCTTAACAGTTGACGAAGATGGTCGTATCACAGCAGCATCAACTGCAGCAGTACTTGGTGTATCAGATCTTGAATGGCATAACGCTAATACAACATTACAATTAACAACAAACGATGGTTCTGTATTTAACGCAGACATACATCAGTTTAATGAACTTGATATTAACGGTGATATTACAATTTCAGGTACGGTTGATGGACGTGATGTTTCAACCGATGGTGCTAAACTTGATCTTATAGAAGCTAGTGCAACCGCAGACCAAACTGCTTCCGAAATAATGACGGCAATCCAAACGGTTGATGGTACAGGTTCAGGACTTGATGCGGATCTACTTGACGGACAGCATGCCTCAGATATTATTGCATCTGCTACTGCCGCTGCCGCAGGTGGAATTCACGATGCAACAATTACAGTTACAGCAGGAAATGCGATTGACGGTGGCGGAACATTTACCGTCAACCAACAAGCCAATAGTTCAATTACAATTAATCATGCTGACACAAGTACTCAAGTAAGTGTAGTAGGAAGTGGCGGGCAAGTAATACAAGATGTAGTTCTCGATACTTACGGTCATGTGACTGGTTTAGATCAAGTTGATTTTGATGATCGTTATTATACAGAAACAGAATTAGATGCAGGTCAATTAGACAATAGATACTATACCGAAACAGAATTAGATGCAGGCCAATTAGACAATCGTTATTACACAGAAACAGAATTAGATGCAGGCCAACTTGATAATCGTTACTTTACTGAAACTGAATTAACTAATGGTGAACTTGATAGTAGATATTATACAGAAACAGAATTAGATGCAGGACAACTTGATAATAGATACTTTACTGAAACTGAAGTTAATACTGCATTAGCTCTTAAAGTTGATAAAACCCAAAGTGTATTGGGTGGAACTGGATTAGCAGGTGGTGGAGCATTAAGTGGTGATGTTACACTAACTCACGGTGATACTTCAAGCGTTGCGAATACCGGAGCATTGGATTTAGTTAATGCCGAGGTTATTGAAAGTTTAACCTTTGATGAGTTTGGACATACAACTGGATTTACTACAGGTAATCTTGCGGTATTAACAATCGCAATTGCTGATGCAAGATATGTTAATGTAACCGGTGATACGATGACCGGTGATTTGACTGTTCCTAATTTAACCGCAGATAAAATTATACTTGATGAAGTAGATCTAACTTCTGATACTTCTTCAACAAGTTTCCCATTCCCTTCTACGATATATCAATTTAGTGAAACTACTTATAATAGTGGTGAATTGATTATTACAGCAACGGATGGGTCTGACAGACACATAACAAAATTATTAATAGTACATGATGGCTCAACTGCATATGCAACTGAGTTCGCAACAATTTATACAAACACAAGTTTAGCAACGTATGATGTAAGTTTATCAGGAGGAAACGTTATAGTTAATGCAACTGCCGTAAGTTCTAACTCTACAACATATAATATTTCTGCTACACTAATAAAAGATTAATAAATAAAAGTATACATTGAATAATTTAAACCGCCGATCTGGGGAGAGTGAACCGAATGGCAAATGATAAGAAATTTATAGTCAAGAACGGTCTCTTGACCCCTGAAAATGCTGTCATAGGCAGTACTACTGATACTGGTGAAAAACTCCAGGTCACAGGTGATACAGTACTAACACAGAGTACTCAGGCCACTCCGACTTTAAAAGTTACAAATTCCGGTGGACATTCCGCGTCTACAATCGTCGCACAATTTGAAGGTGATTCTGATTCACTCCAGATTCGCAACATCAGCGCAGGCGATTATAAAATAACAAATCCTCAGCAAGATAACTCCATTAATTTTTATGATGGCGCTGCTGGTATTGTTATTAATTATGCAGGAACTGAAATAGCAGCCTTTACATCTACAGGAGTTGATTTTACAGGTCTTGCTACAACGACAATTAATAATAATCGTATACTTACGACTGCAGATGAAGGTTCAGGTAATAACCTTGATGCAGATACAGTTGATGGATTAGAAGCAAGTCAATTCTTAAGATCAGATGTAGACGATACTGCTGCAGGCAATATTACTTTCTCACAAAATATTGATGTTGAAGGTTCTGCACAGGTTGATGTTAATTTAACGGTTGATGGTTCAGCAGTTATTAAATCCCTACTTGATGCACAAGCAAATGCTCAAGTAGCAGGTGATCTAACAGTTGCTGGAGACTTTACAGTTTCTGGTAATACTACCTATGTAAATACAGAAGAGATTCTACTTTCTGATAATATTATTACACTCAACGCAAACTATACAGGTTCTACTCCTTCAGAGAATGCAGGTATTGAAATTGAGCGTGGTACATTACAAAATCCAAAACTTGTTTGGAATGAAACAAACGATTGGTGGCAGTTAGAAGTTAATAATGCAGTTCTTGGTAGAGTTATTACAACAGCAGATGAAGGTCCAGGAAATGGATTTGATGCTGATACGGTAGATGGCCTAGAAGCTGCTCAATTCTTACGCAGCGATGCAAATGATACTGCTACAGGTAATATTATAATAGAAGGCAGTCTTACTGTAGGAGATGGTACTGCAGCTGCTCAACTTATTCTTAACGGTAGTGGACAATCACGAACAGTATACTCAGATAGCGGCGTAATTGGATTCCTTGGTGCAGGTGGTAACTATGCAGCAAGTTCTGATGCAGATGGCGACTTTATTGTTGTTCGAGATGTTGAAGCTGGGCGTGATGTAACAGCAGATCGAAACGTAGTTGCAGAAGATGATATCACAGCAACTACTGGTAATATTTCAGCTTCGGCCGGTTCAGTAAGTGCAGCTACTACTGTTACAGCAGGAACAACAGTAACAGGTGGAACAGGCGTAACCGCAACGACAGGCAATGTAACAGCAACCGCAGGCGATGTAATCGCAGGTGATGATGTTATTGCTGGTGATGACATAACAGCAACTGCCGGTGATATTACAGCATCAGCAGGAAACATCGCAGCAACCTTAGGTTCAGTTGCAGCAGGAACAACCGTAACTGGTGGAACAGGTGTTACAGCAACAACAGGAAACGTTACTGCAAGCGCAGGCGATGTAGTTGCTCAAAACAATGTCACAGCAACAACAGGAGACGTTACCGCAAGTGCAGGAGACGTAGTTGCCCAAGACAATGTTACGGCAACAACAGGTAATGTCACAGCAACTGCAGGAGATGTTATCGCAGGTGATGATGTAATTGCTGCCCAAGACGTAACGGCAACTGCAGGTAATATATCGGCAACTGCTGGTTCAGTAAGTGCAGCAACAACAGTATCAGCAGGAACAACTGTAACCGCAGGCACTGATGTAATCGGTAAACGATTTGTAGATGCAGATAATAATTCATACGTTGTAAATCCTGCCTCTGATTCAATAATGCATGCAATTGGTATTGACGATGATTTATACCATAACGGTGATACTGATACCAAATTACAATTTACTACTGATGACATTAGTTTACAAACTGGTGGATCTGAAAGATTAGGTGTTGATAACGACGGTGTTGATATTACAGGTGATATTGATATTAGTGGTGATCTTACAGCGGTAAACGGTACGTTCAGTGGTGATCTATCAGCCTCAAGATTTACTGATGCTGATGACAATACTTATTATGCGGATCCTGCTTCAACATCAGTAATGAATCGTATTGGTATTAATGATTACATTCAACATAACGGTGATACAAATACATTCTTTGGTTTTGATTCTGACGATAACGTAATTGTTACAACATCAGGAACTGAAAGATTAGAAATTAATGGAACTAATATTACAGGTACCGTTGACGCAATATTCCCGAATGTATATGCAAGTGCCTTCTACGATTTAAATAACGCAACATACTATGCCAATCCGGCAGGCAATTCAAGAATGTCTGGTATTGGTCTTGTTGGTACTATCTTCCATGATGGCGATACAAATACTTACTTGAACTTTAACGCAGCCGACAGTTTTGAAATTGTCACAGGCGGAGTTCAAAGAGTAAGAGTAACAACGTTTACAACAATGAGTGGATCAGCTCGTTCACCACTCTTTTATGATTCAGATAATACAGCATACTACGGTAACTTTGCTGGCACTTCGCAAATGTCACAAATTGATATTGATAGTTATATTCGCCATCGTGGTGATACAAATACCTACATGGGCTTTGATGCTGCTGATAGTATTACGTTTGGTACAAACGCAGTTGAAAGATTAAATATTACAAATGCCTTATCCACATTCTATCAACCTGTTACTGTTCAAGGCGATGTTCAAGCAGATAGATTTGTTGATAGACAGTCAACTGGTTATTTCTTAAATCCTGGAGATGCATCTTTATCGGCAACTTTAAATGGTGCTGTAAGAGTTGGAACCATAACAAACAATTCAAGATGGAGTGATAGTTCAGGAACAGGCGGTATTGCTCTTGTAACTGATGGAGACGAAGGTGGTAATAGTACTACGGTAGCCATTAGTGGAGATTATGATGGTACTTACGCTCTTATGTATCTTAATAGGATTGACCCATCATCAAATCCAGTTAATTCTGGAAACAGATATATTGAGTTTAGAGCTGACGGCGCATCAGGCGGTGCTACAATACGTGGTGATAGTTCAGGTAATATGTACAACGTATTGCAGTCAGGAACTAATTGGGGATTCTGGACATCTGGGTTTAGTGAAGCATTAATCGTAGATGATAACTTAAATGTTATGGTTGCGAACTCTACTGCTCCAGCTTATACCGTAATGGATAACACGCCTTTAGTCGGTGCGGCCACTACTAACAGATTACATGTTGGCGGTTCAATACAATTAGCAGGTAATGATGATGCAATTGTATTTGGTCGTGGTACTTCTTCCTTTATGAAGGACGAGGAAATAGGATTTGGTTGGGGTGGCGGTCTGTATATGACAGATGCTACATACCTCCGTATCAGAAATAATAAAACCGTTTATTCAACTGGTGATGCTTGGTTCAATAGATTCTATTCATATCAGAATACAGCATACTATGTAGATCCTGATGGCACATCGCAAATGAATCGTATTGATCTTGACGATTATATCAGACATCGTGGTGATACAAATACTTTAATTGGATTCCCAGGTGCCGATGCAGTTAAGATTGATACAAATGGTGTTGAAAGATTTAGAGTAGATGCAAACCGAGTAAGAGTAAGACGTAAGCTTGAGGTTTGGGGCACAGGAATAGAATTACAAAAAGATACCAATGCCGGCGGTGTTGGTATTACAATGACCGACCAAGGTTCAACTGAAACACCAGGATTAAGTGGATTACAACAAGCCTCTATTAAAGTTTGGCATGCTGATGGTTCATATACGTCAGGTGCTAATTTGGCAATGGCGTTTGAATCTACGGAAGGTGGATCTACTCATTATGTCTTCGGTGAAAATAACGGAGCATCAGGTGGTGATATTATACCAAGAGTTACTAATTCAGGTAACTTAGGTTTATCTACTTATCGTTGGGATGGCTTATATGCTCAGCAAGGTAGTTTCACAGGTAATGTAACTGGTAATAATGCTTACTTTGCTCGTTACTATGATTCAAACGATAATACATATTACGCTGACCCAGCAAGTACTTCTTATCAACAGTTTATGAACATCAATGTTGGTAACGAAGGTCCGGGCGGTGCTAACGCAAGTACTAACGGTCTTATGATGCGAGGTAATTACAACAGTAATACTTGGGCTCATAAATTCCATAAAATGGATCATGGTGGTGGTGTTCCAATTTACCTATCAGAAACAGTTGGTACTGGAAACTGGGCAGCAGTTCAAAGATGGGGATCATACACAGGAAACTCATTTAAGTCTCAAATATTTGGTACTCTAAAAGTTGATACAAATATTCATACACCAATATTGTATGATGCAGATAACTCTGCATATTATGTAAATCCGAATGGCTCATCAAGAATGGATACAATTACTCTTGATGGTAATGCTGTTGTATTAAGTGAACCTACAGGAACGTTTGGTTCATTACAAGTTGACGGTGGCGGAAGAAGTGGATACGAAGGTTTCTCAATTGGTGGTCGTGTTGTATTCATGCACAACAACTCGAACACTAGTGGTATCTATAACGATGTAAATAATCATTGGTTGTTTAGAGCCGAGAATGGTGGTGAAACCGCCATGTACTATAACGGTGCTCAACAATTAAGAGCTCAAAATGGTTATGCAATTGCTGATAACCAAATGCGTGCACCAATCTATTACGATTCAAATAATACTGGTTACTACGGTGACTTCGCAAGTACAACAAGAGTTAACGCAATACAGGCATTAAGATATTACTTTAACCATGCAACTACATATTATGCCGATGAAGCTTCTGGTAATTACGGTTCAATGGAAGTTGGCGGTTATAAATCTGGTTGGGCTGGTTATTCTATCGCAGGCCAATGGGTCTTAATGTCAAATGGACCAGAGCGTGTTGGTATTTACAATGATACCGATAACGAATGGAGTCAACAGTGGTATAGAAACGCAGGTACATTATTATACTACAATGGAGTTCAACAAGCAGAAACCGCAAATGGTTACTTCCTCGCAAATAACCAAATGCGTTCACCAATCTATTACGATTCAAACGACACAACTTACTTCGGTGATTTTGCGTCTCGTTCTAAATTAAAAACATTAGAGCTTGGTAATCAAGGTAACTTAACAGGTTCTGGTTCATACCCACTTGGTATCTATCACAATAACAGATACTTGGTTGGAATGAGAAATAGTGCAGCTGATTCTAATTATCCTTGGTTAGTACATGACAATTATAACTTTAATGGTGTAGGTTCTAAATCAGCATTTATTGTTCACTTCAATGGCATCGGCGATAGAATGCGCCTTACCGAAGATGGTAATATGCTTATTGATGGAGAGATGGCTGCATCTAATTACAACCTCAGTGGTGGTAATGAAAACATATCGTTGAGTAAATTATATACTCGTGGTGCTGCTGATGAAACACTGTTTGATGGTACTATGTACTTTGAGAAACGTGTTATTAAAGCAATGCAAGGTTCTGAAAACTATACTACATCTGATACGGCAGAATTTGTTAAATCGTCAGATGCTCCTGGAAGTTCTTCTTACGTATTAAGAACATCTGCATATAGAAACTTCTATTCAGATTATATTGAAGTTGAACCAGGCGAGCAGGTATTTGGTGAAATACATCAGAAAACAATTTCAGGTTCAGGTGGTCGACTTTATTATGGTATTGAGAGATTCGATAAAGATAAGAGACCGATCGCAGGTAACACAGGTACTACTTACTTCGTTGTAGGTGGAACAATACCTACGCAAACAACTTGGCAAACATTCCGAGCTCATACAACATTACCAACTTCTCATACACCTTATAGTGGTTCAGACGGTGGTGGTGTAAGATACGTAAGATTAAGAATTCTTTATAACTATCCAAGTGGTGGAGCTCTTCGTGAATTCACTATGCCGATTCTTAAGAGAGTTAATTATCACTCGAATATTAAAACAGATTATGATGTATACGCATCAATATTCCGTGATAACAATAATTCTGCATATTACATGGATTTGGATAGTGTATCATATATGAATGATATTCGTCCTAACATATTATATGATAGGCAGGATACAGGATTCTACATGGATCCTCAGAATACGACAAGATTAAATCGTCTACATATTAATGCAAGAGGCGATAATACAAACGTTGGTTCTATTAATACAACTAACCAAGAATCTGATTGGCAGAACCTTGTTAATACTTCTGGTAAATTTACTGTCACTCAGTATAACGCCATTCAGAATTATACTAACTCTCCAGGATCGTCGGTATATACTTACGGTTCTGTATTAAGTACAAGAACAGATAATCATTCGTTCCAATTATATTCAGCACATACTGGTGACCTTGCATATAAGACACAATGGAATAACGATAACTATTCAGGTTGGTTATCTCCAGTCGTATACGGAAGAAACTCCGGTTCTGCTTCAGGCAAAAATATTTACTTTGACATTGGTTACGATACAGATAATACTGCTTATTATATAGACCCACATAGTGAGTCAAGACTCAATGTTGTTAAAGCTCAACGCCTTGTTCACATGGATGATGTTTCACAAGACGACGCTTTTGGATTATATTTTAGTAGTAATCAAAGTACTGCTTATGCTATCTACCGTGAACCCGGCGCATGGACATATCCGTATCCTGATTTAAGAATTGCTTTCCACACAGGTATTAAGTTTGGTGCTAATGCTTCTTACCAAGGTATGCGTTTCTATAATGATTATAATATGGGCACGCAGGTCATGTCCATTAATAATGGTTCAGACCCATTAGGTGGTAATAACGTATATGTTAATAATAACTTACAAGCAGGTAGTTCATTAAGAGCTCCAATATTCTACGATAGTAATAGTACAAGTTACTACACAGACCCTGCTTCTACTTCAAGAATGAATATTGTTGATGCAAATAGACTATTCGCAAGAGAATACGCTTATATTACAGGAGCCAGTTCAAACGGTCAATCACATTATCAGTGGGACGGCGCATCATATAGAAATCCTGGTTCGTATACTACAAGATTATATGTAAGACAAGATCATACAGGTGCAGGACTTAATGCTTCTATACCTGCTCTTGCGATACATAACAATGCTGGTGTGGACCAAGGAACAACAAGTTTAGTATTTACATCTCGTGAAGGACCGACTTCAGGTAACTCTGTTAACCTAGCAGGTATTATTGCTAAGAAAGAAGGGGCAGGTACAGTCGGCGGATGGTCTACAGGACAATTACACTTCTTTGTTAAATCGCAAGGTACAAGACGTGATAATATGTTCTTGCATCAAGATGGTCATGTTCAATCACCATTTAGTTTTAGAGCACCAATCTTCTACGATTCAGACAATACAACTTATTATGGTAACTTTGCTGGTGATACTAACTGGCAAGGTCTAAGTGCTCGTGGTCAAGCAATGATTGGATTGCCTGGTCATACAAGAAGTGGAGCAATAAGTAACTACGGTAGACGACCAAATATTACTGGTGATACCAACTATTGGACAGGTTCCAAAGGTTGGGGTAATGTAAATATGAATACTGTTGCCCATTGGGGTTCAGGATTCTTTGATACATGGGGCAACCCAGCTAACCAACCAAGCGGTACTTCGCATTGGGTTGGTGTACAAGCATATCACTATTCTAACGGTGGAACACAACACGGTTGGCAGATGGCAGGTGGTCCGATTGGAAACCTAAGATTCAGAAATTCATGGTCTTCATTCTCATCATGGAAGACAATACCTGTTCTTGGTGTTAACAGTGGTAACAACGCTTCAATGTACGCCAATATTTATTATGATTCTGATAACACTGGTTATTATGCTGACCCTGCAAGTACTTCTGTATTTAATGCAATGATATTTAATGGAGATGTTGATTTTAACGGCGGTGCAAACGCTCTTAATATAACAAGTTCGGATATTCGTTCAAGCGGTAGTTCAACTTGGACAGGTAACCCAGGTGCAAGTGTTGGTAAAATACAAATGCACTCAAACCGTTGGTACATTGTATCTAACGGAAACTCAAATAGAATTGTTCAGTTCAGACAAGATGGTTCTGATAGATCTTATATTGCGAATGATGGTAGATTAATCGGTCCTGGTGGTAACGCTTCTCAGGATTGGAGAGCGCCGATCTTCTACGATTCAGATAATACAGGTTATTACGCAAATCCAGCCGGCCAATCGCACTTTAATACATTAACACTTGCTGGTAATAGAATCGGATTTATTAATACAGCGTTTGATGCAGAGATAGTTGTATCTGATGGTAACCCAGATGGAACAGGAGCTGACTTTGTTCTTTGGGGTGACAGAGTACAATACAACGCAAGATTAATTACCGAAGTCGTTCACGCAACAAGACATATGCGTGCTCAGGTTTACTATGATGTAAACAATGCTTCATACTACGGTGACTTTGGTGGAACATCGTATATGAATGATGTTCGAGCTAACATATTCTATGAACGTGAAAATACAGCATATTACTTTGGTGGAAGCCAAGGTGATGCAAGAATGCGTAATGTTAGATTTAATAACATTCAAATGGAAAATGGTGCAACCTTTACTTCTGTAAATAATAACGGTAGAATGTATCTTGGTGGTAACTTCCATATTGATGCGCAAGGCAGTCAAGATTTATACCTCAACTATTATTCTGGTCGAAGAACAAGAATGTTCTATACTTCGAACAGAGAAGGTGCAAGACTCGATACAAACGGTATCTTCTACGCGTTCAATGAAACTCGTTCACCAATCTATTATGACAATAATAATACTGGTTACTACGGTGACTTTGCTTCTAACTCGAGATTATATGATCTTCAGTTAAGAGGTAATTATGTAAGAACTTATAGACATTCAGGTTCTGACTTTACAGCAGGTACGTTAGTAGCAACAAGTATTCCTGCGACGGCAACTAACGGTGCTTCGTTCGTACTTGAAGCAACAGGTAAATCTTATTCTGGTGATGTACCGTTTAGCTTTACTGCTCAAGGTTACTTGTACGCTAATACTATTATCAACTATTCCGGTCAACATATCGGTAAAGCTGGTTTCGGTACAATGTATGTATTCCAGTATAATGGAACCTTGCATTTCTGGTGGCCAAGAGTATCATATTGGAATTCATTCGCGGTTCACGTAAGAAACGCAAACGGCGATGATATTAACCTCGTTACCAATATTACAAACTCAGGTTTACCAGGCGGAAGAACAAAAGAACGTCAAATCGCAATGCGTACTACTGCGATACATAACACCAACATTGGTAACGGTGATCTGTATGCTCAACGATTTATAGATTCTAATAATACCGGTTACTACGGCGACTTTGCATCTACATCCAACATGAATACGGTTCAGATTAATGGAACCTTGAGATTCATGAATTATGGATTAGGTGTTACTGGTACTTATGCATCCACAAGATTACAGACAATCTTTAATATGGATGATCAGTATTCTATTAATTCTGCAGGTACTTCTACTCAGAATGCTTACGGTGTATATTGGTCGCATCCAAACGCAGGTTCACTAGGTGGTGCTAATCAGTTAAGTGATCACGGTATGTTGATTATCAACAACGGATCCTGGAGAGCTGCCATTGGACCACGTGCAGTATTTAGAGATGATGTTCGCGCAACGTTGTTCTATGATAGAAACAATACAGGTTACTATGTTGACCCAGCAAGTACTTCTCGACTCAATGAGCTTAGAACAAATAGATTATATCCATGCTACGATAATAACTCTGGTATTTACTTTGATTATCCAACAGGCTCTTACGGCTCCGTCCAAATAAACGGCGGCGGTAAAAATGGTTACGAAGGTCTATCGTTTGACGGTCGATTCGTAATGATGACATCCGATAGCAGTATGATCGGTCTTTATAACGATACCGATAACGAATGGTGTCAGTTGTGGTATAGAAACTCATATACAGAGCTTTTCTATAATGGTACTTGGGAAGAAAGATCAGCCTCTGGTTATATGTATGCTCGCGGATCTTATCGAGCTCCAGTCTTCTATGATAATAATGATTCTGGTTATTATGCTGACCTTAACTCTACTTCTAACGCAGCGGTTAGACAAAGAGGTGGTACATTCCACGGTCCTAACACATCATGGGGTCAATACTTGTATGTTGGTACAAACGGCCATGTCACCGGTTCATATGCATCGGTTGCTGCTACAAACGGTAACTTGCATTTAGACGCAAGAGCTGGTTATAGTATATACCTAAACAACTATGTTGGTGGAACAACCTATGTAATTGGTAACTTACAGGCTGATAGATTCTACGATCGTAACAATACATCTTACTACGGTGACTTTGCTTCTGTTTCATATATGAATGATGTAAGAGCTAACATTTTTTACGATAGAGAAAATACTGCTTATTACTTTGGTTCAGGCTCTGGTGATGCAAGATTTAGAACAACAAGAGTAGGAGAAGGTTACTCTGACGGTTGGTGGAGAAACTATAACGCAGGACAAGGTTTATATAACCAAAACACAGGCCGTCACTTCTATAGTCCAGGAGGCAGTTATTGGCATCTAGACGGTGGTGGTTCTTCAGGTGGATTAATTATATACGATCGTTACCAAGGTTCACAAGGATCAGGTACAGGTCGTCGTGGTTATCTCTATTATGATGGATCAGGTTTTGGTCTATTAAATAGTTCAGGAAACTGGGCCTTCAGAATTGAAGGTGGTAATGCTAATGCCGAAGTATATCGTACATTATATGCCAACTCAATTCAAGCCAATATTCTATACGACAGAAATAATACAGCTTATTACTTTGATGGTGCATCTGCACACTCTACGAGATTCGAAGGTGTGAGTAATAGAACAATGGCCTATATTAATAAACCAGGTCATACAAGAAACTCTGGTGAATATTATAGAAGTAGACCTCGTCAAACTGGTGATACCAACTATTGGACTGGTGCCATGGGTTGGGGTCGTCAAGATATGAACGTCGTTTCAACTTGGGGTTCAGGTGCAATTGATTCTTGGAGTAGTCCAGCTAATCAGCCTTCAGGTACATCTCACTGGGTTGGAATGCAGGCATTCCACTATCGTAACTCTAATACTTCTGGTTATGGTTGGCAGATGGTTGGCGGACCAATTGAGAACTTAAGATTCCGTTCTTCTTGGCCTGGCTGGAGATCTTGGCGTACTGTTCCAATGTTGGATGTTAATAGCGACAACGGCGGTTCAATGTATGCAGGCCGTTATTACGATTCTAATAACACTGGTTATTACAGTGACCAAGCAAGTACATCAAACTATAACACAATCCAAATTAATGGTACTTTAAGGTTCATGAATTATGGATTGGGTGTTACAGGTACTTATACATCTACAAGATTACAATCAGTCTTTAATATGGATGATCAGTATTCGATTAATGGTGCAGGTAGCTCAACGCAGAATTGTTATGGTTTATATTGGTCGCATCCAAATGCAGGCGGTCTTGGTGGTGCAAATAATCTAAACGATCATGGTTTATTGATTATTAACAACGGATCATTTAGAGCTGCTTTATCAAGTAGAGCGGTATTCTCAAGTGATGTTCGTGGTACATTATTCTACGATTACAATAACACAGGATATTATTTCGACGGTAGCTCAGGCGGAACCTCAGCAAGACTTGCCGGTGATGTTCTTATTGATGGTAACTACGGAAAAGGTGTGGTTGGTGTATATTCATCAACTCGTTATCAGCATGTTTGGTCAATGGGTGCTTCCTATAGAACAAATGCTTCTGGTACTTCATACGGAAATATATACGGTTTAACGTGGACACATACCAACGTAGGTACAGGATCTAACCAATCAATCAGTGGGTTGTCGCATCAGTTACAACACAGAATGAACGGTACTTTGTATGCCGCAATCGGTAACGGTATATGGTCTCGCGGTAACATTATTGCATATTCTGATATTGCTGTTAAGAGAAATCTTGAAGTTATACCGAACGCATTAGAAAAACTATGTTCTCTTAATGGTTATACATATGAGAGAACCGATTACGAAAAAGATGTTGAAGATCCAAATGCTCCAGATATTCTTAGACAGGCAGGTGTTGTTGCTCAAGAAGTTGAGAAGGTATTACCTGAGGTTGTTTCTGGAGAAGAAGGTAACAAGGCAGTGGCTTACGGTAATATGGTTGCATTAACAATTGAAGCAATCAAAGAACAGCAAACCATTATAAATAAACAGCAACAAGAAATTGATGACTTAAAAGACATGGTTTCAAAATTGTTGAACAAACCATCATAAACTATTGACATATGCTCGAGTTTGTGATATAATATATTATAAATAGAACTATAACTTAAGGTTATTAAATAACGGAGAAAATAAAAATGGCACTTAGTACAGATTATACATGGGTTTGGGAAGTAACTTCTTTAAAGAAGAAAGACCAAGTAAACTCAGAAGGTGTAACTCTATCCGGAGCTGTAATCCAAACATTTTGGAAACTTACAGGTACTGATTCAAATGGGGCTGAAGGCGAGTTTTCAGGAGCTACTCCTTTTACTGCAGTCAACGTACCAGCTGGATCATTTGCGGCATTTGAAACATTAACTGAGGCAACTGTCTTAGGTTGGATTCAAGATGTTGTAAACGGCGATCAAGGATATGCGGATCATATCTCTGAAAGAGTTGGCGCACAAATTGATGAAGCAACTGAAGAAGAAGCTGCAATGCCTTGGGGCGACGGTAGTGATATAACACCACCAGTTCCTGCCGATGCACCAGCTGCAGAAGATGATTCGGAAGATTCAGAAGCCGCACCTGAATAAGTTTGGAGAATAACCAATGACTTATTCTTGGCAAATACTTAAGCTTGATACTCGAGCTCAGACCAACGCTGATGGTGTTGCGTTGGCTGATGCCGTAATAGTAATACAATGGTTAAGGATTGGAGTTGACGAAGACGGTAATTCAGCAAGGATAGTTGGATATACAAAACTATCTGCTGAAAATACGACTGAAGGCGACTTCACTGCTTTTGCTGATTTAACAGAAGAACAAGTTGTAGGATGGCTGAATACAATAAATTCAGCGGAACAAATTGCATCCTACGACGAAAAGATTGCGGAGAAGCGACATCGTGGTATTACCACGGCACGAGATATTCCTTGGTCTTAGTTGAATAAATAAAATTTTGATATACATTATGGAGTCAACATGCATGATTTACGTCATCACGGATTGGTGCAGTATGCATTAAAACGTGGCGGAAGCATCCACCCAATTACACTACCCAAAGAGTTAACTGGCGAAACCGGGATTATGAATCCTTCTATCTTTCAACATGATGGAAGGATTCTATTGAACGTTCGCCATGTCAACTACACTCTTTATCATTCAGAAGGTAAAAAGTTCCCACATACTTGGGGTCCCCTACAATACCTACATCCTGAAAACGATATTAGTTTAACGACTTACAATATTATGACCGAGTTAAATGCTGACTTGGAAGTTATCCATGCAGGTCGAATTAATACATCTGAACTTGATACACCACCAACATGGAACTTTATTGGTCTTGAGGACGGTCGTTTATTTAGTTGGGACAATCGTTTATTCCTTTGTGGAGTAAGACGAGATTGTTACGACGATAAAGGTAAAGGCCGTATGGAAATGCAAGAGATAGAATATATCGACGACGAATGGAAAGAAGTTGCTCGTTTTCCTATCCCTGCTCCTGGAGACGATGGTACCTATTGTGAAAAGAATTGGATGCCTATTGTTGATATGCCATGGTGTTTTGTTAAATGGTGTAACCCAGTAGAAGTTTGTAAGTTCGATCCTGAAGAAGGAACAACGACTACAATTGTTCTTGACGAAGAAAAACAAATGTCTATGCCACGTGATCTTCGTGGAGGTACTCAAGTATATCCAATCGGCGATGGTAATCGTATGACAATTACTCACGAGGTTGATTTAAACAGAGATGTGTTTGGTCGTAAAGATGGTCACTATAACCATCGAGTTATTATGTGGGATGAAGATTGGAATTTATTACATCGCACCAGAGACTTTCATTTCTTAGGTACTCAAGTAGATCCTACGACAGGATTGGAATATAACATTGAGTTTGCTACAGGAATGACATTCCTTAATGGAAATATTATTATTGCGTTTGGATATCAGGACAACGGTACATTCTTATTGAAAATGCCTGAACCTGTATTCTTTGATTTTGTTGCGAGGAGTGGAGCATGATACTACAAACTGTATTAGAAAAACATATTATGGATCCAAAGAATCCTGAACTGTGTTATGATTTGGCAAAAGAATACGATAAATTAGAAAATGGCGCAATGGCTGTTTCGTTATATCTAAAGGCAGCTGATTTAAGTGAAGATAACGAACTACAATATAAATGTATGATCGGCATTGGACGTGCTTACGATAGACAAAGAGATAGAGGATTTACAGTACAAGGTGCATTCCAAGACGCAGTTGCGTTATGCCCAAGCCGACCTGAAGCGCACTATCTATTATGTAAGCATTATGAAGATGTTTCAAAATGGAAAGATTGTTTAATGCATGCAAATCTTGCTCTATCAATGGATCCATTTACTGAAGAGAATTGCGAATTAGGATACCCAGGACCAGTATACTTACAATATTATCAAGCCCTTGCATCGTGGTATATCGCAGGACAACAAAATGGTAAAGAACTACTATTTGATTTAAAGTATAAAGAAACACTGCCACGCAAATTAAAAGAAAAAGTTTCTAAGATGTTAGATAATATTTTCTATCCTGATATTATTCCTTATGTATCTTCTGATCTTAACAGATATAAATTTCCTTTTGAAGGTATTGATGAAATAGGTAAAAATCATTCTAAACATTTTCAAGACATGTTTGTTCTATCGGTAAACAAAGGTAAAAGAAATGGTAGTTATTTAGAGATTGGTTCAGGCGATCCTTATGTTCATAATAACACAGCATTACTTGAAGAGAAATATGGATGGAAAGGTATTTCTATTGACAACTCAGAAGCTTTATGTTATAAATTTAAAGAGAACCGTTCAGGTACTGTTATATGCGCTGATGCGACTAAAATTGATTACGAACAATTATTTAAAATGCATTCTGTTGATAATAAAATAGATTACTTACAAATTGACTGTGATGATTTTTCAATTGCGGTACTAGAGCAAATACCTTTTGACAGATATAAGTTTGGTGTCGTTACATTTGAACACGATTCATATCGTTTAGGTACTGATAAAAAGTTTCATGCAAAAAGAATATTAGAAAAGGCAGGATACGTTTGCGCTGTACCAAACGTTTGTTTTAATCATGGATATCCTTACGAAGATTGGTACTACCATCCTGATGTAGTAGATATGCCACAAGAAATGAAATCAAAGAAAGAAGTTAATTTTATTTGGGATTACTTTATGAGACCAATAGAGGAAGAATAAATGATTACAGTAGTTGCCACGGGTGGCTTTGATCCAATACATTCTGGACATATAGAATATTTAAAAGATGCATCTTTATCCGGAACTCAATTAGTAGTTGGTGTAAATTCAGATGAATGGCTCATAAGAAAGAAAGGTAGAAACTTTATGCCGTTCGAAGAAAGAGCAGCTATTGTTTCAGAACTTGCTTGTGTAGATAAAGTAATTTCATTTGACGACTCTGATGGAAGCGCGATAGATTGCTTAGAACAGGTTAAACTTTTATATCCTTCAGATACTATTATATTCGTAAACGGTGGTGATAGAACATCAGATAACATCCCTGAGATGGCAGTAGAAGGAGTATCTTTTGAATTTGGAATTGGCGGAGAAGATAAAAAGAATTCATCAAGTTGGATATTAAAAGAATGGGCCCAACCTACAACACAGCGTAAGTGGGGAACATATAAAATATTAGATTCTAATGGCCATTGGCAAGTTAAAGAATTAAGTTTTGATGTTGGTCATTCATTAAGTGATCAACGCCATACACATAGGTCAGAACATTGGCACATTGTAAGTGGTTCTGTTTTAATGGAACTCGATAGAGGCGATGGAATGCCTGGGTCAAAACACACAAAGATTTACCACGCAGGCATGAGTGTCGACATTCCAAAAGAAACATGGCATAGAGCAACTAATGTTGGTAAAGAATCAGCAAAAGTAATCGAAGTATGGCTTGGAGATAAACTCGAAGAATCTGATATCGAAAGAAGAGATTAAGTATAAATAACTATAGAATAACTTAAACGCTAATAGTCTGGAGGACGAAGATGGCAATTAAGATCG
>Ga0233444_10001356_pt1 | contig 28258 bp, 21 predicted proteins | sample SI_124_October20_6_FD_182792 | JGI IMG/M metagenome (GOLD analysis project Ga0233444, IMG submission 182792) | Seawater microbial communities from Saanich Inlet, British Columbia, Canada - SI_124_October2016_10_MG | ecosystem: Environmental > Aquatic > Marine > Inlet | place: Canada: British... | reverse complement strand
GGCCATCGGCCCTTATGGAGTAATTCTTGGAAAAAATAATCTCTACTTTCCTAAAAATGTCCTCGCCAAAGGGCTACAAAAACTAGGGTCAACCGGTATCCCTAAACATCTCAGTTTTCCTCAAAAAAGCGTAAGAGTGGATATTATTAAGGGGCGCATGATTTTTTTTAAAAAGGACAAGTTAAATAACATTCCCATCCTTCCTGAAGGTCCCAGTTCCTTTGTCCTTTGTGATGACATTGTCATCAATGCTCATCTAGCCCATGGGTCTTTAGGTCATCATCTTGTCACCAATAAGCTGAATGGAAAAATCCAAGATATTGAAGATAAGGGGAGCAGTACTGGATTATGGAAAAGCCATCCTAATTGGAAAGAAATGCGCAATGAAACTGCACAATATCATTTTAAAGAAAAACATTAAAGAATTCATTTTACTTTATTGGTTGCCCTATAATAATTTCAAAAGCCCACTCCCATGACTCTTTAAATGAGCAATAACCCATTCTATCCTTTCTTCTTTCGTATTTTGTAACAACAATTTCTTCATGATTTCGCTGCGAGTTTTAATATTCGATTGTGTGATGTGAAAAGCAAAGATTCCATGTCCTATAAAACGGTAAAACCAATGGTATTTGGCACAGTATTTCCTTGAGATGAGTTGTTGATTATTATAAAATTTAGGCATCACATATTTCCAGTATATGCGTTGATTCCTAGGATGTTTGTTAGCTAATTCACTCCCCTCACCCCTCGACGCGCTTATCCAGTCATTTACAATCTTTATTCCCTCCTCAGATCTTCTCACCATAATAAAGCCTGCATTAGGCTTTCTCCATTTAAAAAAATGCGTGTCTGCTGGCATGAGAATGTGAATGTTCGAAGGCACCTTTTCAATAAAAAAATCTAAGGAAATCTCACTATTCATTAAGATAAGATCTGCATCAAAAAGCACAATCCATTCGGATACGCTCGATACAAGGGCCTGCCTGATCATTTCGATTTTAGTCCAGTTCACATGCATATCTTCGATCAATTGTGAGCGCTGAACCGAATAGCTGTATCCGTGCTTTTGGGCGTACCTATAAACAGACGCCATCCCATATTGGGCATAATCGTCAATGTTCGGCGTAATCAACTGATATAAATCGAATTTTGATTTCATTTTTATTCTTATTGAATCGTCTGTTCCCTATTCTTGTTTTTAAGACAGGACATGACAAAGTTAAGCTTATCTAATCATGCAGTACAAAGTAGGTATTAGCTTTTTTCAAAAGGCTCCATTGCTCCCTCTTTGTTCATAAACAGGATTCCTTCTCGTAGACCATAGCTGCCATTATTCGCAGTCAGTTTTTGTTGTTTGATATTCATCTTAGAACGGGCTTTGTTCCAACGCTCCATGCTTCGAAACGACATCTGTGCCGGTTTGTATTTTTCATGCTTGATGGCCTTGTTATATAGTTTGTCGTTACGTTCTATTCTTTTGACGCCCATCTTTAAAGCCCTTAACATAAGATCATTGTCTTGAAAGCCCATCTCCATTAACCCTTCATCATAGCCCCCAAGATCTTCAAAAGCCTGCTGATAAAACGACATCCTTCCGTAGGACCCGTCTCTCCTCACCCTACTGAATTGCCAAAGCATTAGATTGCTCTCCTCTTTGTAATATTGTTCCAATACAAATCTTCCTCCTTCCCGACCAGTAAAATTATCGCAATCTAAATTGGTTAATATTGAGCCGCTCGCGACATAATGGGCCGTGTTTTTTGCCAATGGTGCCGACCAGCCTTGTATCTTAGCCCTAAAATATTTCAAATAGCCTTGCCCAATCTCTTTAGGAAAGATTTCCCTTATCCAATGCATCACCTCATCAGATTCATGAAAATCCATTAATATAAACTCAATGTTTAACCGATCTTCTTCGTTGTCTTTTAAATTTTGCAATAAAGTTTTTTGAAGATATTCGAATCTATCTTTATGTGTAATACAAAAACTCAGTTTTGGCCTTTGATCTACTGCAATTTTAATGGGTGCCTTCAAAAAGGGGCCTTTCCCCGGTTTTGTTGGTATCCCAAACCAATGATGCAGAAATGTTCTCAAATGATTATTTGTTTATGGTTGTCGAAAACACCTTTCCTTCAGAAAATTCAATAATTCTATCAGCCACATTATAATAATTACTGTCATGGCTGATTATAATGATAGTTTTCCCTTTTTTTCGCAACTCAGGGATGATTTTTCTGTAGTATTTTTTCTTAAAATAAGGATCTTGATTTGCCGCCCACTCATCGAACAGCATGACCGGTTTATCTTCTAAAATGGTTCTGAGTAGATTCAACCTTCCTCTTTGACCAAAGGATAAATTTACATCCGATAACATCATCTGATCTAGCGAAATTTTATCCTCCAATTCTAGCATTTGAATGAGCTCTTTGGCATACTCCCACATCGGTGACTCTTTAAGGTAGGTGAAATCATCAAATACATAAGAATCTGCAAAGATGGCGGAATGAACATTTCGGTAACTTGAAACCAAAGCAGGGGTTATGAGCTTGTTTTCAAAAATTATCTGCCCTTTTTCCGGTGTATAAAGCCCCGTAAGTAATTTTGAAAAAGTTGTTTTTCCGCTCCCATTTCCTCCGGTAACAAATAAAACTTCATTTTTAAAGATTTTTAAACTGATCGGACCAACGGTAAAAACCCGCTTATTAGACTGATAGCTATAGGCGACTTTTTCCAATTCGATTAAACATCCCATTTTTTTAAGACTTCCGCCACTCTCCTCACTCAAGCTCCAAGATTCAACCTCTTCCTCATTGTAGTCCGTTTTTTTTCCTAATTCAAGCCCTAATTCATTAATTTTTTCAACCGCTACTTTCATTCTTTTTACCCCACTAAAAAAACTAATTAGTACAATCATCGAGGGTAAAAGAAAAAGCATCAAGGTGAAAAATTTGATAAACTCGTCTTCTGAAAACCAAGAAATATTTTCAGCAAACATAACCAGACCTGCAATGGCCATGATGGCAATCCATTCAGGTGATTTTATTAAAAAAAGATTGATGTTGTTAAGTATGATATTTTGCCTAGCGTAGCCATTACTTTTGGGAGCAATGGCTCTATCGATATAACTATCGTGATGTTTTTTGTTGAGAACCAATTCTTTTATCCCTGTAACCATACCTTGTATAGTAGCATAAATACCGAGATTAAAATCTTTCGCCTTTCTTTCTTCTCTGTGAACCCTTCCCAAAACACTGAAATTAATTGACAAAATAACTCCCAAGAGCAATACAACAAATAAAGATATTTGCCAAGAGAGCCATAACATATACATAAGAATCCCGAAAATTTTCAAGCTAGAAATGATGGCCTCCGGTAGCAATTTGACGAAACTGGTCAAAGTATTAACTTCGGCCGTTAAAATGGGCGCTATTTTTGTTGCTTTTCTTTCTATTGTTTCAAATGAAGATCTCATTACTTTTCGACTCAAATCAATTCTTAAAACATCGATTTTTTCTTCAAAAAGACGATTCATGTGCTGCCCTGAAAAGACTGAAAGAACCACTGAAACGGTGATTAATAGAACCACAGAGATTATGTTTTCCACATTATTCTCTGTAGTCAGTGTATCATGCACCACTTTAATGCCATACGCATATAATATAGCTGAAACCCCTCCCGCAAGTAATAGCCAAGTGAATCGCTTCCACCTATCCCCTATAAGTACATAAATAACTTCCATTCTATCTTTCTTAGCGCAAAGTTAATGGAATATGACCTGCTTTTGAGTTTCGCTTTTTGATTCTTTAAATCATCCGATAATAAAGCAGGTTACTCTTTTTTTGTTGATTTCTCTGTTAATTCTTTTATTCTCCTCTTTTTGAGATCTGCCGCAAACTTATTTTCTTGTGACTTTCCTATCATCTCTAATTAAATATAAAAATGATCTTGTCCAATATCAATAATGGTCCCGCTCAACTCATTATTGATGTGCGGGTTTCAATAAGTCGTTAATTGTTTTTACTGGATTAAACGTGCTCAAAGGAACTTCCACAAAAACCGTGTGCCAATACGACATGGCTCCATTCCATAATCCGGGCAATTCCTGTGCTTTAAGATCCCTGCCTCCTTGAGACTTTTGAGTAATAATTCCTGCACTTGAATCACGAAACTCCAGCAAATCAAATTTTTCATTCTTGTAATTTTTGACACCACAAACAATATCAACGGGATTAAAATGAGTTGCGCTCTCAAAAATCTGCTTTTGTTCCATTATATTAAAATTTACCTGTGCTCCCTCCACAATTTGTAAAGATCTTCCTTGGTCTGTAGCTGTCCAAAAAGGGCCTCCCCCTGGTTCTCCTTCATTTTTCACCATCCCACAAACTCTGATGGGGCGGTTCAAATGGTCCCATAAATCCGCTCTATTGAGATCAACCGATGAATCAAAGCCCAATTCATTACGCACCCATTGATTCATTTCGCACAGCCTTTGTTCAGAGCAAGTTGTCTCTAATTCTTTTAAGAGGGAAAACACTTTAGCTTGGACCTCTATTAATTTTCCTCCCAACATTTTTTTATGTTCAATGGTCTCCGATGGATATCGGTCAATAGAAATGTTGTCTATATTCTTTATAAAAATAAGATCGGCATCGATTTCATTTAGGTTCTCGAGCAACGCGCCATGGCCAGCTGGACGAAAAAGTAGAGACCCATCGTCTTTTCTAAAAGGGTCATTTTTCAAATCTACCGCTATTATGTCGGTTGCTGTTTTTTGCTCACTAAGGCTGATTTCAATGATTTTTCCATACGCCTTCTCATAACCCTTGCGCACTTCTTTTAAGTGCCTATCAAAAGCTTCGTGATGACGGGAACTAATGGTAAAATGGATATGGACGCGTCCTTGATCGTCAGCGGCATACAAACATCCCTCAACAAGATGCTCTTCGATGGGCGTCCGCACTCCTTCTGGATAAGCATGAAACTTGATCAGTCCTTTGGGCAACTGCCCATAATTTAAGCCTTGTTCCTGCAATAATTCTTTTATTACCTCCACGGGCTCTTCCTCAAAAATCCCTTTTTCAAAAAGCCCTGCTTTCAGCGTTTCATAAAAAGGAAATTGCGACAAATGATTCAAGAAATGCACTACTTGATCTGTAGGTGGGGGCATCTCATTCTCTTTTCCTTCGAACTGATTTCTTGCTGACAGATATTCAAACAATCCCTTAAACATTCGGGTTGCTGCACCTGAGGCTGGGGTAAACTTCACCTTTTTTTTAGATTTTCCACGCTGTTCATAAAGGGCTTGTAATTCTTTTTTTTGTGTTACATTCAAACTTATAATGCCCTCCGAAACCTTGGCGGGTTTTATCAATTTTGCAAAGGGAAATCTCTTTTGAAAACGTTTTATTTGCTCCCCTATTTCTGAGACATTTACGCCCTGGGTCAATAGTTGTTCCTTATCTAAATTAACCATCTTCTCTCTTCTTTCTACCACAATAATATGAGATTCTACGTGGTTTTAGCGGCCTATTTGATTTTTTCCTTACAACTCAAAATTTCTTTGGTGTTTTTACTTCCTTTTGATCTCGTAAGATTTTTTTGGAAAGGGAAAGTTTTAGCTTTGTCGTCGAGTTATAAAATTCAGAAATGAAAGTAAAAAAAGTCGTCTCACTTTTTGAAAATGACCCTGCGCTTAATCTTCTTTTGGCAAAGATTAGCGAACCCCTAACAAACATCAAACTGAAAGGATTGGTGGGCAGTTCTGATGCTCTGAATTTATTGGTTACCTCAAAAAAAATTGAGCAGCCCCTGCTCGTAATCATGCACGATAAAGAAGATGCGAATTTACTCATGACTGACTTGGTTCATTTAGAAGAATCGAGGGTCTCTTCTTTTTTTCCTACTTCGTACAAAAAACCTTATCAGCCCGAATCCATAGACAACGCTAATATTCTTTGCCGTTCTGAAACTTTGACACGGGTGCTTAATGGAGAAACCAAAATCATCGTAACCTATCCAGAGGCTCTCGTAGAAAAAGTCCTCAACAAACGTTCGCTGATTCAAAACGTCTTTAAGGCAAATGTTGGAGAAGTCGTTGACATATCTTTTTTATCGGAATTGTTCTCAACCTATGGTTTTGAAAGTACTGATTTCGTCTATGAACCCGGAGAGTTTGCCGTACGAGGAGGAATTGTTGATGTATTCTCCTTTAGCTCTGAATTTCCGTTGCGTCTCGAATTATTCGGAAACGAAATTGAAAGTATTCGTTCGTTTGATCCAGAAACTCAATTATCAAAAAATTCACTTCAATGGGCTTCCATCATGCCCAATACGCATACCGAATTATTGAAAGAAGAGCGAATTTCTTTGTTGGAATATTTGCCAGAAAACACATTGGTTTGGATCAAAGATTTAAGAGAAACTCAGGATATCATCACTAAAGCATTTGACAAAGCGGCAAATTCATTCCATGCCGTTATCTCAATAAGTAACAATACTCAAGTCGTTCAATCTCCCTCCTTACTTTACGAAACCTCTGCCTCTTTTACCTCGCTCTTAGAAAAACGTAGCGTGATAGAATTTGGTAAGCGTGCTTTTTTATCACCTTCTTTTGAAATCGATTTTGAAAATCAGCCCCAACCTTCATTTAATAAAAACTTCGAGTTCTTGGTAAATAGTCTTGGCGCATTACAGCACGACGGATTTAACATTTTTATTTTCTCCGATTCCGAAAAACAACTTGAACGACTGGCGACCATCTTTGAGGAAATCGATCCCTCTTTGTCTTTTTCTGGAATCACGGGTAGCCTCAACGCAGGCTTTATCTCTCCTACTTCAAAAATTGCCTGTTTGACCGACCATCAAATCTTTGATCGGATAAATCGAAGAAATGAAAAACCCAAATTCAACAAAAAAAAGGCCCTTACCCTCAGGGAGCTCAAATCTTTACAAACGGGTGATTATGTCGTTCATATTGACCACGGTGTCGCCCGTTTTGCCGGACTAGACAAAGTCATGCGCAATGGAAATCAACAAGAGGTCATCCGTTTAGTATACAGAGATGATGATTTACTCTACGTAAGCGTACATGCCTTGCATAAAATTTCTAAGTATGCTGGAAAAGAGGGTGGCCCTCCCACCACCAGTAAGCTCGGTTCTAAAGATTGGGAAACGAAAAAAAACCGGGTTAAAAGTAAGGTAAAAGACATCGCTAAAGAATTAATCACCCTATACGCCAAAAGGAAAACATCTCCCGGATTTGCATTTCCTAAGGATACCTTTTTGCAAGCTGAATTAGAGTCTAGCTTTATGTACCAAGAAACCCCAGATCAACATGCCGCTACTGTAGACATCAAAACAGATATGGAGCGAGTGCATCCTATGGATCGCCTGATTTGTGGAGACGTCGGTTTTGGAAAAACGGAAGTGGCCATTCGAGCGGCCTTCAAAGCGGTAAACGCCAATAAACAAGTGGCCGTTCTGGTTCCTACCACAATTTTGGCCCTCCAACATTATCAAACCTTCTCAGAACGGCTTCGTGATTTTCCAATCACCGTTGATTTTGTAAATCGATTTAAAACCGCTAAGGAAATTACAGCCATTAAGAAAAAATTACGAGACGGACACATAGATATTCTTATTGGTACCCACCGCATTGTCAATAAAGACATGATTTTTAAAGCCCTTGGCCTCATGATTATTGATGAAGAACAAAAGTTTGGTGTCAAAATTAAAGAGCAATTGAAAGAATTACGCGTGAACGTAGACGCCATGACACTGACCGCTACGCCCATCCCTCGGACCCTTCATTTTTCCCTAATGGGGGCTCGAGATTTGTCTATTATCGCAACCCCGCCTCCAAATAGAGTCCCCGTTACCACAGAGGTCTGCGAATTCAGTGAAGAAGTTATTAGAGATGCGGTTCATCATGAACTTAGAAGAAAAGGCCAAGTCTTCTTTGTTCACAACCGAATTGGAGATATTGAAAGTTTAGCCAATCTAATTTATAAGCTTGTTCCTGATGCGCGGATTGCAATTGCACATGGGCAAATGGCCGGTCCCAAATTAGAAAAGGTCATGGTCAGCTTTATAAATGGTGCGTACGATGTACTGATCTCAACCAACATTATTGAGTCTGGATTAGACATCCCCAATGCCAATACAATCATTATAAATAGGGCACATATGTTTGGCCTCTCTGATCTTCATCAGATGCGGGGTAGGGTGGGGCGATCCAATACCAAAGCCTACTGTTATTTGTTAACCCCTGCCCATTCGACAGTCTCTTCTGATGCCAGAAAACGCTTGATTGCACTGGAAGAATTCTCCGAGCTGGGTGATGGTTTCAAAGTGGCCATGAGAGATTTAGATATTCGAGGTGCCGGGGATCTTTTAGGAAGTGAACAAAGCGGTTTTGTAAATGATCTTGGTTTTGATATGTATCACAAAATCCTCGATGATGCGGTCCTTGAATTGAAAGAAAATGAATTCAAGGAATTATTTCAAGACAACTTAGTACATGAAAAGGTCTCTGATTCTTTTATCAGTGATTGTGTGCTAGAAACCGATCTGGAAATTCTTATTCCTCAAGAATATATTACCAATACCTCTGAAAGGCTTAGATTATATAATGACTTAGATAATGTGGAAACAGATGACGCCTTATTAACCCTTCAAAACAGCACCAAAGATCGATTTGGTGCGCTACCTGAACCTCTAAAAGAATTGATAAAATCGGTTCGATTGCGTTGGCTTGGCCGCGATTTTGGATTAGATAAAATTGTATTAAAAAACAGTATGATGAAGTTACACATCTTAGAAGGTAAAAAAGATGCCTATTTTCTGTCTTCTGCTTTTAAAAACCTCATTCAATTTGCCCAAAATCATCCCCAACGTTGCAAAATCAAAGAACAAAACCAAAAATTGATTTTTTCTATTGATCATGTTCATTCCCTCGATGATTCCTTCCCTGTTTTCGCTTCATTTTTTAGTATTTAGGTCTTTCTCGGCTGTTTTTTTGCTTTTCTAAGAAGAATAACCCACTTTTTCATTTTTCATTTCGATAAATAATATAATTTTTGCCTACATTAGCAATATTAAGTTTAAAGATAGTTAACCAATTTTATGGAAAATGTTTATTCTATGGTGAAGTCACTGACCTACACCATAACAATCGCATCAATATTATCCTCTTGTATTTTTGGAGGAGGAAACCCGAATAGTTCCAATCCTGGAAGCGCCAGTACGGTCACGGGTTTAGAATGGAATGTCGATGAAGAAGATGGGGGTAGTTTTCAAGTTAGCGAATATGCCGGTCAACCCGTGGGTCCTAACCTTGTTTTTATAGAGGGGGGTAGAACCGTCTTAGGGTCTGTGGAAGAAGACGTAATACACTCAAGAGATAATATCGAGCGTTCAGTAACCGTCGCCTCTTTTTATATGGATGAAACTGAGGTAACAAACATCAACTGGCTTGAATATGAACATTACATCCGTATTGACTCTGAAGAGATTTATTGGGAAAATAACTTGCCGGATACCACTGTCTGGTCACGAGACCTTGCCTTCAATGATCCTTATGTTTCACATTATTACAGGTATCCTGGATTTAGATTTTTTCCTGTGGTCGGTATTAACTGGAGGCAGGCTGTAAATTATTGTGCTTGGCGAACTGAAGTAGTAAACCTCAAGTTGGCAACAGATGCTGGCTTTTTCGAAGAAAGTGAAGATGGCGAAGACGATGCTTTCGCTGAAGATGACGCCTTCGCTGAAGACGAAAATACCGAGGTTAGCAGTTTACAAGGAAACAGCTCTCGCGTCCCGATTGAAAGTGGTATCGTATTGCCCGCTTACCGTCTTCCTACCGAAGCCGAATGGGAATATGCCGCTCAAGCTCTTATTGGCACTCAATGGTTAGATGAAACGCAAACTAATAGTAGAATTTATCCCTGGGATGGTCATGCACTTAGAAATCCTTATGGTAAGTCCATTGGATACATGTTGGCGAATTATAAAAGAGGTCGAGGTGATTATGCCGGTATTGCGGGAAAATTAAATGATGGGTCGATGATTACCGACTACGTTTATAATTATCCTCCAAATGATTATGGATTATATAATATGGCTGGAAATGTAAACGAATGGGTCCAAGATGTCTATCGTCCACTCTCTTTTCAAGATATGGATGACTTAAATCCGTTCAGACGTGATAATGTGTTAGATGAAGAAGATTTGTACGATGGCGGCTACAGCTTCATTGGAAACGAAAGAGCTTATGAAACTGAAGAAGAAGCGCTCAAGGCAGGTGTGCCTCGCTCACAATATAATGTGGACAACCCTCCTATGAAACGTATGAGAGTTTTCAAAGGAGGATCTTGGAAAGATGTCGCCTATTGGATGTCTCCAGGAACCCGACGCGCTCTTTTTGAAGATTCCTCTACGAATGCCATTGGCTTCAGATGTGCCATGGTCCATGCTGGGTCAAATTACTAAAAAACATTATACCAAAAAAGCGATTCGTAGAAATACAGATCGCTTTTTTTATGTCTTCTTTTATGCCTACCTGACATAAAAATTTATTTTCTCCCATCATAGTGAGTGTTGAGTAGATAAAAACAAGATATCAACAAGACTTATTATCTTAATTGGTATTGTATTGAAAGCGTTCTTTTCTTCACCTTTTTTCTTTTAAAAGATAACTTAGGAGGTATATTTAAATATACTACTCGCTATTCTGGAAGATTTTTGTTTGTCTTATATTTACGCACATTCTATTGGTTCATAAAAGCGCATACCCTTAATCTCTCCCTTATTAGAACCAAAAAATGGGTCTCCGTTTTCATTATCACGCATATCACACATTTTGGCTTCATGGCTGCCTCTGGAAGACTCCATGACTTACCCATAGTTTCTATTAAAGTCATTGGCAGATTTTTAGCCTATATTGGGATCCTTTGCTATCCCTTTTATAGGAAGCATCCGAGAAATGCAATTCCATCTGATGTACTTCTATTATGTTGGTTTCGTGATGGCCATGACCTTTTTTAGCCCGCATTCGTGGAGAGTTTGTATGTGAAAATCCAGAAGTTTTTCACTTTATTGGTTTAAGTATCGTACTCATTTCTTTTGGAATGGCTAGAATTCAACTGTACCAAATAAGGTCTAGACAAACCTTTCTTAGGATAAAACCCCCACTATCACCTTTTTAAAAGGTGCTTGATCAACTAATCATCTCCTTAAAAAATAAAATAGGTCTAGCGATAAAAAATATATCCGAAGATCATTCCTTCACCCTTTTTTTACTTAAAAAATCATACTGTTACCTGTTTATTTTCCCGTAGCAAGGGCCAAAATAGTAATTTCTCGTACTTTCGGAGCGATCAATTCACAAACAGCGACCATGGTAGCTCCTGTTATGATGACATCAACAAAAATTACCGACATCCCTTTCAAAGCATCCAACTTTAGGCCAGCATACTCTTCTTTTTGATTTTGCCAACGTGCTACCCTAGCCTGTTTACTCTGTGATTTATCTTGTCATACTCTTAGAATAACGTCATCCTTAATAGGAATACTCGTTTTTTTGTAAGGCCCCTTGCTATTTCGCGACTTTGGTTATACCATCTCTTTGCTCCGTGTCTGAATGTAAAGGAATGGGTATTAAATAATCCGCTTTGAGTCCTCCTTTAAGGACTACAAAAGTGCCAAAATGACGTCCCATCAACACAGCCAATGCTTTATTTCTCCAATACTTGAAGCCATATAATATCGCACACGCAAGCGCTTTCTTCTTAATCACTCAGTAGACTTAAACGGAGACTACCTTTGGTACAAATCTGAAAAATCAAGCGCGTCTTTAGTTTTGATTATATAATGAGTCCGAGTAAATTCAGAAAACATCGGGTACACAAGTATGACTCGTATTTTACCAAAAACAGTCATACATTCAACACAGCAATGAGGGTATATTAATGCTATAAAGTCTTTCCAAATAACCCTCGAATAATGTATTACGGATGCCATATAATTAATCCTAAATAGCTTCTTTTATTGGCTTATTGAGGGTCAAAACCCTATTATCTTAGTGTTACACTTGAAATTTTAAAGTAAGTATATAACTTTTGAATATGAATTGAAAACAAAAATAGATTTAACACTTATATTACCTGTTAGAAAGTTCAAAATTCAATTTTATACGCTAACTATATTTACATAGCAGAACACATGAGTTTTCCTTACTTATTAGAATGCCAGAAATTTAAGAAATGATTGATCCATCCCTTAACGACCAGTTTACTTCTTTTCGGCGTAAGTTTTTTTATAATAAGTTACTTAGGGGAAGCCTTATTTTCATCTCATTATTAGGAAGCTATTGTATGCTTGTTGCTGGATTTGAATCTTTTATTCGGCCCGGTACTTTAATAAGGGGAATTTTATTGATGCTGAGTATTCTTTTTTTAATAACCGGACTCTGGATCTTCATCGTTCGGCATCTTTTCGCCTTATTAAGACCTAAACAACACTTAACTGATGAGCAAGCCGCACGTCTTATTGGACAGCAGTTCACTGATATTGGAGATCGCCTCATTAATACGCTTCAACTACAGGATCTGGTCGATGACCAAAAAAGTCTGGCTCAGGCCAGTATTGACCAACGTTCCCTCGAATTTGATCAATATGCTTTTGATCGATCGATTAATTTAAAATTAAACGGTAAATACCTATATTTCACGCTTCCTATTCTCTTTTTATTCATGGTACTAGGTCAAATACAACCTGGTCTTTATTCTGACAGCTCTCAGAGAATTATCAACTACGACTTATTTTACGCTAGCATTGCGCCATTTGAATTCGATTTACTTTCTGAAAATTTAGAGATCTTCAAGAATGAAAGCTTATTGTTAGAATTAGCATTGCGCGGAAATGAAATCCCAGACCAATGTTATATCCAGATTGGGAACCAAAAAATTCGCATGAAAACAGACCAAAACGGTCAATTTTCTTATCTATTTGAAACCGTCCCCAATGATGTCGTTTTTTCTTTCTTGTCTGCGGGTTATCAAAGTAAGTCGTACACAATCACCACAAAAGTCAAACCAGAGCTTATTAGTTTTGATGTTCAACTAAAATACCCACCACATACACACAAAAAACCGGATTTTTTTTCTAATAATGGTAATCTCAACCTACCCGAACATACCCAAATATATTGGACAATTTCTTGTCAAAACGCCGATAGCGTACAGTTAACAGTCGGTAATCATTCTGCTATTTTTGCCACCTATCTTATTGATAATCAGTTATTTAATCTAAAATATAATGCGCTCCAGAGTGATCCATATGAGCTGCTATTAATCAATCAATACGGACATAATCAAGAGTCCATAAAATACCAGTTAACCGTACAAAAAGATCTATTCCCTGAATTAGAGGTCGCTTTTTTCGTCGACACACTATATTATGACTTCGTGCTAATCACGGGTACCTTTTCGGATGACTACGGCATCCATTCTTTAACTATAAATCAAAAAGGGACATCGGATAGTCTAGTGACTCTTCTTGTAAAAGATATTCCCAACACCCAATCATTTTACCATCAAGTCCCGATAACCTCGGAGATGCTTAATCAACAAGCCCGAATTGAGCTACAAGTTATCCTGACAGATAATGATCTGCCCAATGGTTACAAGCCCACTTCTTCCACCCCTTTTTTTTTACAAATACCCAATGACGAATATTTTAAATCGCTACTCTCTCAAAAAAGCACGACTTCTGAAAATGCCATAAAAGAGCTTATTTCAAAAAATGAATCCCTTCAAGATAAAATGTTAAATATGGAGGAAAAATTGAAAATAAAGCAAAGCCTGGACTGGCAAGATCGTTCAATGTTCGAAGAAATTCTCAAAGAAAAGCAACAATTGCAAGAAGCTATTGAAGAACTGTCTCAAAAAATGAGTGAGCTTAACCAGCAACAAAATAAATTTAATGATAAAGATCCTGTATTACAGCGAAAAGCCGATCAATTAAATGAACTCATATCAAGTGTTTTAGATGAAAAAACCAAAAAATTATTTGACGAATTAGAACAATTACTTGAGGAAAAACAAAACGTTCAGGACATCCAAAAAAAATTATCTAACCTTACCAATAAAGAAGAAAGCATAGAACAAGCCCTTAACCGTGCTCTCGAACTATTCAAAAAATTAAAGCTCGAAAATGATTTAGATCAAGCGCAGAAAATGATCGAAAAATTGAGCCAAGATCAACAGAAACTTTCTACTAAATCTAATAAAAAAGAATTCTCAATGGATGAGTTAAAACTTCAACAAGATGAGATATCGCTAAAATTTGAAGATTTTAAACGTGACTTAAACGAAATTGAATCCTTAAATCAAGAGTTAAGCCGGCCCGAATCTCTCTCACCGACCCAGGGTTCGGAAGATCGTATTGATCAATCTCTTCAAGAAATCAATGATGCTATCAACAAAAAGGAAAGAAAAAAAGTCGGTAAAAAACAAAAAGAGACCAGTCAAGCAATGAGAGATTTGAGTGATGCTCTTGCGGATATGCAGTCAAATATGCAACAAGAAACGATGACTGAAAATATTGAAGACCTTAATAAGATACTTGATGATTTAATTAAGCTTTCTTTTAAACAAGAAGACCTAATGAAATCCTTCCGTACTTTGAAATCTATGAATCCTATGTTCGTCACCTTATCGCAGGAACAATTAAAGTTAAAAGACCAGGTGACCGTATTATCAGACAGTCTTTTGGCATTATCAAAAAGAGTAGTGGCCATCTCCAGTTTTGTAACAAGCGAACTAAGTGAACTCAATAGGTACATCAATGCATCCATCCTCTCATTACGTCAACGGAAAGCAAACACTGCAGTGGTTAATCAACAGTTCTCTATGACTTCAATGAACAATTTAGCCCTTTTATTAAATGACCTCCTTCAACAGATGCGTAATCAAGCCGATAGTCAAGGCAGCGGTAAGTCCCAAAACCAGCCTTCAGACAACCTACCCAATCTCCGTGGATTACAACAACAGCTGTCGAAACAAATACAACAACTAAAAAAAGGAGATCTAAAGGGTCGAGAACTTAGCCAAGAGCTCGCAGAAATGGCCGCACGGCAAGAGATGATCCGGAATGAACTCAATAAGCTGAACAATAAACTCAAAGGACAACCAGGAAACGACAACACCAATAATACATTGAGTAAGGCCGCCGATGCCATGGAAAAGAACGAGCTGAATCTCATCAACAAGCAAATCACTCAAGAGTTAATCGACAGACAAGAGCAAATATTAACACGTATGCTTGAAGCTGAAAATGCCCTAAAAAATCAGGACGAGAATCAACGGCGCGAAGCTGAAACGGCGCGAGATTATAGGTCTCGTCTACCTGCTGCATTAAATAATTATTTAAAACAAAAATCTAAAGAAGTCGAAATGTTAAAAAGTATTCCTATTAACCTCCATCCTTTTTATAAATCTGAGGTCAACGAATATTTTAAAAGAATCAATGGCAACATAGAAAATTAAAACTCTTATAGTAACCAGACACTTAATACCACGCTTTCTCTTTTAATTAATCTACTTTTGTCGTTTGGTAAGCTCGTCTTTCAATAAGAATTAACTTAACATGCGCAAAGATCTATATTTTCATTTTGAGGACATTTCTGAATTCTCGCTCCCTGATCACATTCATGATTGGATTAAAGGGCTTATCCTCAATGAAGAATTCGTACTCTCAGAAATAAATGTTGTCTTTACTAGTGATCATTATCTATTAACCTTAAACAAAAAGCATTTGGCTCATGACTATTATACTGACATTGTCACTTTTGATTATCGCACCGAACCTAAAGAAATTCGTGGCGATTTATTCATCAGCAAAGAACGCGTCATAGAAAATGCCTCTACATTCAACGTCTCAATAAATCATGAATTACTTCGGGTCGTTGTCCATGGTCTTCTACACCTCTTTGGATATTCAGATAAATCTAAGAAGGACAAAGAACTTATGCAATCAATGGAAGACTTCTATTTATCTTTGTATACAAATAAATATGTTTCACGTGAAACATAATGAATCAGTACAAGAACACATTATATATAAAAATCAATGTTCGAAAAATATGACGTCATCGTAGTTGGTGCCGGCCATGCAGGGTGTGAAGCCGCCCATGCCGCGGCAACCATGGGATCAAAAGTTTTATTGGCTACCATGAACATGAACACGATTGCTCAAATGTCCTGCAATCCGGCTATGGGTGGTGTCGCAAAAGGTCAAATTATTAGAGAAATAGATGCGCTGGGTGGGTGCTCTGGGATCATTACCGACCAAACTATGATCCAGTTTCGAATGCTTAACAAGTCCAAAGGGCCCGCCATGTGGAGTCCGCGAGCCCAGTCTGATAGAATGCGTTTTGCTGAAACTTGGAGACTTACCTTGGAGGCTAACCCCAATATAGACTTTTGGCAAGAGATGATTTCTGCTATTATTGTAGAGAATCATGTCGTTACCGGTGTACGCACCTCCCTTGGTATTGACATCAAATCTCAATCTGTCATACTTACCAATGGCACCTTTCTCAATGGCCTAATCCATATCGGTCAAAAACAATTTGGCGGTGGAAGAACGGGTGAATCAGCCGCCTTCGGAATTACCGAACAATTAGTTAGTCTTGGCTTTAATGCTGGCCGAATGAAGACGGGTACACCTCCTCGTGTGGATGGGAGGTCATTAGACTATAAAAAAATGCAGGAACAAAAAGGCGACACAATCCCTGAAAAATTTTCTTATCTACCTGATATTCAACCATTAACAAATCAAAAAAGCTGTTGGATCACACATACGAACGACGCTGTACACGCACAGTTGCAACTGGGCTTTGATCGTTCCCCTATGTTTAACGGTAGGATTAAAGGATTAGGTCCGCGATACTGTCCCTCTATCGAAGATAAAATCAATCGCTTTGCGGATCGATCACAACATCAGATCTTTGTAGAACCCGAAGGTTGGAATACGGTAGAGGTCTATGTCAACGGATTCTCTTCGTCTCTTCCAGAAGAAATTCAACATAACGCTTTACGATTAGTCACTGGTTTTGAAAAAGTTAAAATGTTTCGGCCTGGTTATGCCATTGAATACGATTTTTTTCCTCCTACCCAACTCCAGCTTACCTTAGAAACTCAGCTTATTGAAAACTTATATTTTGCCGGCCAAATCAACGGCACTACTGGTTATGAAGAGGCGGCTTGCCAGGGTCTCATGGCTGGCATAAACGCCCATCTAAAAAACAATTTACAAGACCCCTTTATCATCTCTCGTTCAGAAGGTTATATCGGCGTCCTCATTGACGACCTCGTCAATAAGGGCACCGATGAACCTTACCGTATGTTCACCTCAAGAGCAGAATATCGGTTATTACTAAGACAAGACAATGCGGATCAACGACTCACAGCTAGAGGACATGCCCTTGGCTTAGCAAGTAACAAGCGACTCGCGTTACTACAAAAAAAAGTTGAAAACACCGCTTCACTCCAACGCTACTTAAAGTCTGAAAAGGTGGTACCCATAGAAGTAAATAAGTACCTAATTCAACAAAAAACCGCCATCGTTACCGAAAAAATCTCCTTAGAACAATTATTAAAACGCCCTCAACTCAACATAGCTCAACTCCCTTCATTATCTAAAAAGATACAAAACGACTTAGTTCTTTATCCACGCGACGTGCAAGAGCAAACAGAAATTCTCATAAAATACGCCTCTTACATACAAAAGGAAGAACAACAATCCAAGAAGCAGTTATCTATGGAAACCCTTCGGCTAAGAACGTCCCTTAATTATGAAGATATTAATTCACTTTCATCTGAGGCCAAAGAAAAATTAACTAAATTTCGTCCGTCGACTTTAGGGCAAGCATCTAGAATCAGCGGAGTCAGTCCTGCCGACATTTCGATACTCATGGTATACCTAGGAAGATAATGTACGAAAAATTAGACCTTTGTCCTTCTTGTAAGCACACCACTTTTGACAATCGCCTCATTGCTAAGGATCACCTGGTCAGTGGTGAAAGTTTTGCCATAGTCCAGTGCCAAATGTGTCATCTCCTCTTCACCAATCCTCGTCCCAGTGATTCCCGTTTACCTCACTACTACGCATCGGATGACTATGTATCACATAACGACAACAAAAACTCACTTTTCAATTTCGTCTACCGCGTGGTGCGTCAAGTTACATTACGCCAAAAGCTTAAAAGTATTAAAAAATACCACGCGTCAGGGTCGCTCTTAGACTTCGGCGCAGGTACGGGAGCATTTCTCCGAAAAGCGGGTGCTCACTTTGATATCATAGGGATTGAGCCTAGCTCACGTGCTGTCGACCACGCCCCTTTATCAATCAAAACACGAATCTATAAAAATTTAGCTTCATATAAATCAGAACAAAAATTCGATGTTATTACAATGTGGCACGTATTAGAACATTTACCCAATTTGAGTGCCTCCTTTCGTGAAATTAGAGACCGCTTATCAAAAAAAGGACACCTTTTCATAGCAGTACCAAACCCAAACTCATGGGACAGCGATTATTATGGCCCTCATTGGGCCGGTTATGATGTACCAAGGCATTTATATCATTTTAGCAAAAAAGCCATGGATGCATTTTTGAAACCATATCACCTCCGTATTCTGGAAACAAAACCGATGACATTTGATGCTTATTATGTATCCATGCTTAGCGAACGACATTTAAACAACCCTTATAGATTTATAAGAGGCCTCTCTATTGGATACCGCTCCAATAAATCGGCCCGTACAAGTCAACAATATTCGAGTCTATTATACGTCATTGGTGCATGAAGATCTTTATCAAAGCCTGTCTGATTAGCCTTATACTTATGAACCTAAATTGCGCCAATCAGCGCAGCCCAACAGGAGGACCCAAGGACTCTATTCCCCCCATCTTAATAAGCTCTATTCCGCTTAATGAGGCACTTAATTTTGATAATGACTGGATTGAACTTTCCTTCGATGATGACATCAATACTACTACCCTCAAAAGAAACTTAGTCATTAGTCCACTTACCGAGTTGAAGTATACGGCCAAGACCAAAAAAAATAAGGTGCGCATCGAATTTGAAGAGAGCCTACTAGATAGCACTACCTATACATTCAATTTTTTGCAAGGAATTACCGACCTTACCGAAAAAAATCCAGTCATTAATCTTTCACTGGCACTGAGTACCGGGCCCTATATTGACTCTCTTTTCATAAAAGGCACCGTCTATGAATTATACACCCAATTACCCGCACCAGGGGTTTTAGTTGGACTTTACTCCTATTCTGACAGCTTAGATCTTACCATAGATAAACCCCTTTACTTCAGTACTACCAATGATTCTGGAACTTATGTTATTAACAATATTAAATATGGCCGGTACAAAATATTCGCTTTTAATGACGAAAATAGAGACTTTACCTTTAATTCAGAGAGTGAGACCTATGGATTGAGGTCTAGCTTCATTCTTCTATCCTCAAGTTTAGATAATGTCAATCTAATCATCAATTCCATTGATTCTCGTCCCCTCGACTTTATCTCTTCACGCGCATTTGGACGTTATTATGACGTTCGTTATTCTAAACCAATTACATTTTATCAACTCACTCATCTGTCCCCCTATAAATATACTTTTCATCATCAACTTCAAGATGACTTCACATCCATTCGCATATTTCCTCCCTTAGATACGCTCTATAATCATGAGGATGACAGTAGTCAGCTAATAGTGGCCGTTTATGACACCATTCATCAACAATCCCTAGACACACTTATGGTCAAGTTTCTTTCTTCCCAACGTCCCCCAAACCCACCAACTTCAAATATTAGTGCGCAGGCTATTAATGCTCACCAATATGAAGTCTCCTTGTCATTTGATAAACCCATTGCTCTCTTTGATAGCTTCAGTGTACTTCTCAACACCGACACACTTTTACCTGTTACACCCATTGATGTAGAACGATACAATTGGAATTACAACAGGACTAAACTTTCTTTTAAGGTTTCTATGAATTGGTCGCTCCTACAGGATTCTCTTAACTATGAGCTTCAAAAACTCCATAAACAAGATTCACTGATTCCTGATCACCGTATGTTAAACCTTGCCACTATCGCATTCGATAGCACGTGCTTTAAAGATGCGGATGGGCTTAACTTGTCACGCATCCTTATCAAACTTGCAAAAAAAGAAAGCAGCGACTTCGGCACCCTTCACATCACAGCAAACACTGCAAAGACATCATTTATCATACAAATTCTAGATACAGAAAACAAGCTTATCGCCGAACGACATAATCAAACAAACTTCACTATCCAGTACCTTCATCCAGGAACCTACAAGTTACGTGTTTTAATTGATAGCAATATGGATGGCGTTTGGTCGGTAGGAAATTTTATAGATGACAGCACTCCAGAAAATATTTATCTATACCCTAAACCAACAAAGATCTCCGCCAATTGGGAAATCTCAATCGAAGACCTCACTTTTTAGTATGTGTATAAGCCTCCAAACTTGGTGTATAACTTATCTGTAATCCTTACTTATACTCGGTGCTTAATATCATCTCTATTTGATGTCTATAAACAAAAAATCCTCACATCTATATGTTAAAAACGTCTCTATCAAATTCATTTGTATTGGAACAAAAAAAAAGTTGATAATTCTTTAATCTCTTATAAATCAAAGACTTGCTGTAATTTCATTAGTTTATAACTTATTGATAATCCTCTTCTTACAAACAAATATAAATTCCTAGTAATATTTCACTATTTTGCTAACATATCAACAGACATAGTATATTATAATAGTTAATTAATTTTATATAAATATAATAAATAAGACCCTAAAAATGTGGAAAAACAATTAATCAATTATCTAATGAGCGTAATGATAATAGCCACTACATTTGGACAAGAATTGGATCAAATCAAACTGGCAAATGAATATTATCAATCTAAAGAATACAATAAGGCCGTCGACATATATAAAAAATTGTCAAAACAAAAAAGAAATATTCCACGAATACATAGTAATTATCTTGATCTTATGATCAATAATGCTAAGTTAAATGATGCATATAAATATTTAAATTATGTAATTAAACAATACCCTGGGAATTTAAGATACCACGTCGATCAAATTTATGTGGCGCGTTTGCTTCCAAACCAAAAAGAATATAACCGGCTCAAAGAAGCCCTTTACGACGCAAGTCAAGGTAATGTAAATACATTAAAAAGAATAGCGGAAGAGTTAAGTCAAAGACAATTGCATAACGATGCATTGGTCTTTTTATCTCAAGCGCGAATCGAATCCCAAAATTCTAAGGCCTATGCTCTTGATTTTGCGAAAAATTATAGTGTGCTAGGTAATAATCCTAAAATGATAGCAGAATATGTAAATTTTGCTTCACAGCAAGCCAGTCATATATCCTATATAAAAAATATTCTACAGGATTTGCTATTAGATGAGAGCATCAAAGAGATACTAGAGAAAGAGCTTATCATCAGGTCGCAAAAATATCCCGATGACGTACTTTATAATGATCTGTTAATGTGGTTATATATTCAGGGGAATAATTATTACGGAGCGTTTGTCCAAGCAAAGGCAATTGACAGAAAATCTCAAAAAAAGGGTAGTACCGTAATGCAAGTCGCTAAGGTGGCCTATGATAATCAAGCTTATGGAGATGCTGTGCTTTTTTATGATTACATAGTGACAAAAAGCAATCACAAATCAATGCTAGAGAAGGCCCAGTTTTTGTCACTACTATCTAAAGAAAAAAAATTGTCTGACAAGCAGCCGATAGATAAACAAGCTCTGCATCAGATAGCAGTGGCATATCAACAATTTTATGAATACACGACAGAAACGAATCCTTATCGGTTACAAGCTTTAAAAAATAAAGCCGGAATAATGGCATACCAATTAAATAAACCAGACATCGCAATAGAAATTTTAGAGAAATTGAAAAATTTATCTGGGACAACGAGAACCTTTCAGGCTCAAGTAAAGATGGATCTAGGCAATATCAACATGATTATCGGAAATCAGTGGGAGGCATCGTTATTGTATTCACAGATTGAAAAAGACAATCCATACACGTCCATGGCCTATGAGGCGAAATTAAAAAATGCTAGGTTACATTATTTTATGAGCAATTTCGATTTAGCCAAGTCACACTTAGACATATTGAAGCGTTCTACTACCAAAGAAATAGCCAATGATGCTCTAGACCTTAGTTTATTCATAGAAACCAATACTATAGGCGACAGCAACGAATTGGGGCTAATGGAATATGCTAACATATCTTTGCTAATGTATCAGAATAGGTATGATGAAGCTCGAGTGAAACTAGAAATACTGATTAAAACTCAATTAGGTCATCCTATTCGGGATGATGGTTTTTGGTTATTAGCCAAACTTGATAAACGCATGGGCAAATATAATAAAGCATTAAACTCCTTAAACACTTTGATAAAAGAATATTCAGAGGGGGTATTAGGAGATGATGCCTTATTTATGAAAGCTCAAATTTTAGAAAATTATTTAGATAATAAATCTGAGGCACAACAAGTGTATAAACAGTTCCTCGAAAATTTTCCTGGCAGCGCTTATGCAGTAGAGGCCAGAAAGAGTTTTCGTATATTACGAGGTGATGGGCTAAATTAAATGAAGATCAATTGATCCGAGGGTTGTTTAGGCACGAACATCTCGGGATCAGGATTCAAATGGCGATTGTAAAAATCATTCAACATATCTTGGGTATTGTTAGATATAAGAGGGATAATTTCCTCTATCGCTGATTGAGAAATCAGATAAGGAGAAATACTTTTAATGAGCTTATTTCCATGAAAATGACCATAAATCTGATAATTAGTTATCTCAGTAATTGAAGTTTTCTTTATAGCACATTGGGCTAAGCATTGATCAATATCGATGGGATTCTTTTGAAGAGGGTGCGAACTCATAACAAGATGTTTTGAAAAATAGGCATTTATTTTTGCTAAAGAATCCGTTGAAAACTCTTTCCTTATTTTTAATGCACAAGTCAAACAAATAGCATAATCAAAGACCACATCTTGTGCGGTATACCCTAGATGCTTCTTATATGCCTTTTCAATGACGTAGGTCTCATCGTCTAATAAATAGCAATTACACACCAAACAGTTACAAAAGGCTTTTTGTGATTGATAAGAATAAAAAACTTTGGGAATTTCTTGAAGGTCAGACGCGCTCATAGTGTTGTAATTAGATTAGCAAGATAATGCGCTTTTGTCTCGAAGCAAAGGGGGCATATTAAAAAAAGATGGAATTAAACGCAACAGAATGGCTATATTTACGACAACCATGAAAAAAGAACAAAGTATTGATTTTAATATTAAGATAGCGTGGCATGCCATCTCACGTATGTACAGTCAATATGGACAGGATTTCGAAATCTCCCCATCAAGTGGCTTTGTACTGCTTAACATAGACGTTGAAAAGGGAACCCCTGCTACAAAAATTGCACCCTTGATGGGTCTTGAAGCGAGGAGTCTAACCAGAATTCTGAAAGCATTGGAGCAAAAAAAATGGATTATCAGGAAAAAAGATCCCTTAGATGGACGATTAGTTCGTATTTTCTTAACCAAGAAGGGAAGGGAAAAACGAGCGTTTTCTAGTGGTTCCGTAAAGGCATTCAACAAACATATATTACATAAAATAACAGAAGGAGAATTACAATCCTTTTTAAAAGTGACCGCTATTGTCAATGAGATAGCCTCAGACAAAGAGCGAATTCAAGAGGAATTACAACAGCTGAGGAATCCCAAGGAGTGAATCAAAACGAAACAACTATTCATCTGGTAGCAGGGGCAAAATGAGGCTAAAATAATTCACTATATGACAATGGCCATTAGACAAGTCATCGCAATTGTCATGTGCCATTAACGGTGATGACCAACTTTCTAACCCCACCATCATTGCGATGTTCACCTAAATACACGCCTTGCCATGTACCTAACCGAGGTCGCCCAGAAGAAATGGGAAAATGGACGGATGCGCCGAGTAGTGATGCCTTGATATGAGCTGGCATGTCATCTGAACCCTCGTAATTATGCTGATAATAAGCTTGGTTTTCTGGAACTAATTCATTGAGGTGTGATTCAAAATCAAGTCGAACGGAAGGATCTGTATTTTCATTGATGCTTAAACTTGCCGACGTGTGTAAGACGAAGACTTGTGCAGTACCCGTTTGAATACCGGACGATAAAATCACCTTACTTATTTGGTCAGTAATGAGATGAAACCCTCTTGTAAAAGGCGTTAATGAGATTTCCTCTTGAAAAATCATGTGTCTGTTCCTCCTTGCAAATTTTGATCAAATTGATAGTGAGTATGATGTCGCCAATAAAAATTGGGAAGGGCACGGTCATATCAAGGCATCACTACTCGGCGCAGCCTTATCAGTTGATATTGAAAAAATGAACCATAGAAACCAACCCATCAGCAATCGATTGAGCCCATTCATTTCCAGCACCTCTACCTACAATATAAATAACGAAAAAGACATAAATTCCTAATAAAATAAAAGCCTTTCCTCGTCCCATATATTTACCTGCAGTAAAAATCACAACAGCCACTACTGTGGATAATAGTAATAATAATCGTAATTCACTACTCAAATTGATAATGTCTTCAGACATGACTATTGGCCCGTTGATTAACGTAAACACAAATAGGGGAAAACCCAAAGCAAAACAGACATCAAAAATATTACTCCCAAGTGCATTGGAAATAGCATCATCATAATTCCCTTTCTTAGCATCTTTGATTGAGATAATGGTATCTGGAAAACTTGATGCTGCAGATGCCAAAATCAGGGCGACAAACATGACAGGAATATCTAATCCCTCGAAGGTTCCTAGATAGGGGACCTCATAAGTCTTTTCGCCTAACCATTCGCAGGCCAATACCAACCAATAGCAAACTCCTGCGATACACATCGTGGCAGTAACTAATAAAAACCAAGCTCGTGTATCATTAATTTTGGATTTTCCAATGAAAACACGCTCCAGGTTTAAAGTGATGAGCGCTAAAAAAAAAGAAGGGGTTTCCATATTTTCAACTTCTCCTTGATGGTCTTCTTCATCTTCTTGTGGTGTGGAGGTCATCAACGCCTCTTTGGTCTTTTTGTCCATAGAAACAAACATGAAAACAATATAAACCACATAAACGGACATCAATAACAATCCATGATACCAGTCGAGCGCAGATCCACTGATCAAAATGAGGAAAATAAACTCTGCAATAATTAAGGCGATGCCATCTCGAAAAAGAACCTTACGAGAGATTTCAATTCTTTTTACGGCTCCCATAGAGATCACCGCAATGATGGAAACAGCGGGAATAACCATACTATTAAAAATAGCACTGCCTGCGGTAGTTCCGATACCTCCAGAAAAACCAGAGGCGTCATTTAGTACAAAAAGAAAGAAAAAAGAAGTAAATACCTCCGGCATAGAACTGGCTATGGCATTTATTGTGGCGCCCCTGACACCTTCTGATAGGTTCCTTCCAACATATTCTGAGGCAACCATAAAGCCATCCCCTGCCCGCCAGATCACCAAACAGCATAAAGCAATAAGAAATAATGGAATCAATAAACCCATCGGAAAATATTTATGTCAGTTTTTACTCAATATTTTTAAATTCGTAAGTTAAAAAATTGAGCAATAAAAAAATTATTCACAAGGTTACCTAAAATAAGTGGATTTTTTCTTGAATTTACTTTTATTTGACCGCATTTTATTTTTTTGTGATCAATAGAAAGTTATTGTTACTTAATTTAAGGTTATAAAAATTAATATTTTAGGCCAGAGAAAAAGGTTACAGTTAATTGTACTAATTTAAACTTTCATTTTAGATGAGATCATGTATATAAATCTTTCTGGTTTAAATATTTTAGTTACCGGAGCCAGCCGTGGACTAGGTAAGGCCATTGCGACGAAACTTGCAGAAGCAGGAGCCACTATCGCTGTTCATTATAATAAAAACATGAATGATGCCGAAAGCTTGGCTCAGGTGATGGGCAATGAATCTAAAGCTTTTCAAGCAGATCTTTCAGATTCTGGGGAAGCGGTAAAACTTTTTGAACGTGTCGTTTTAGAGCTGGGAAGTATTGAAATTTTGATTAATAACGCAGGTATCGCTGAGCCGGCATCTATCGATATGGTACAAGAAGAATGGGATGTTCTTTGGCAAAAAACCATGACTGTGAACCTGCATAGCCCAGCTATTTTATGCAAAAAAGCGGTGCAACATTTTATTCAGAAAAAAGCCTCGGGAAGGATCATTAATATCAGTTCTCGTGCGGCCTACCGGGGAGAGACCGCAGATTATTTAGCGTATGCCAGCTCCAAGGCGGGCCTAGTAGCCTTGACACGATCCATTGCTAAATCATTTGGAAAAAAAGGGGTTAAAGCATTCAATATAGCGCCTGGTTTTGTGCGAACCGATATGGCCAAAGCTTTTATGTCTCAATACGGAGAAGAGCATGCCAAGGGAGACATTGCTTTGGAGCGCCTTACTGAGCCTAAGGATTTGGCTCCATTAATCACTTTTTTGGCTTCAGGAATGGCTGACCATGCCACGGGTTCTACCTTTGATATCAATGCGGGGAGTTATTTACATGACGACTGATTTATACACTACGTGGTTCAATTTTTTTGCTCTATTCTTTTTTTTATCCTCAATTCTTTGAATAAATCGTTAACTTTGATTGCATAAAATCAAACAAAAACGATAAAAGAGAAAAATATGAGTACCATCAAAGCGCAACTAAGCACCTTAATAGAGTTGGCCAAAATAGACGGCGAATTTGACGGGCAAGAAAAATTGCACATTTTGATGTTGGGTAGAGCCAATGGCCTATCGGAGGCAGAAATAAAAGACATTGTCAAAAATCCTGTTCCCATGCCAGACGTTCATTTACTTTCCTCAGACGATAAATTTGATTATTTATTCAACATTATTCAGCTCATGAAAATTGATCAAGAAGTATACAAAAGTGAAATTCACCATTGTGAAAAATTAGCGGGAAAATTAGGGTTCAAAACTAAGGTCGTGTCGGCAATTTCATCACAAGTATATTCAGATCCTTCAATCAGTGCAGATATTGATGCCCTTAAAAAAGCAGTGAAGAAGTACGAACTATAAGCACTCTTTGCCAAGAACTATGATAAAATATGATTGGCATCCTTTACGTTATGTTCCCCCTAACATTGTTTTAACGCTCAATACAAAGCTTCATTTGGCGGCTCAAAATGTAGCCTTAGTAGGCCTTCATTACACTAAGCAAGCAGATGAGCAACCATACAATACCTTAAGTTGGATTCCTGGCCTATGGAGAATGGCAGGCCGTTGGATAGAGAAGACCAAAACTTTTCGTTCATCTCTTTCAATTACCTCATTTGAACTTTTTCTGGTGGATAAAAAGCTCAATACATTGGGCCAATTTTTGTTGATAGATAAAAAATTCAACCAATCTCTTCTTTGGTTAGAAGAACAAATGGAATCCTTAGGTCTGGGTCATCAACACCTTTCTCTTAAGATCCCTTACAAAGTGAAAGGCCTCCATCAAAACCTCTCTTTCGGGGGGGTTGACCTCGATCTATTGACACATTTGGGCGCCTATTATCATAACACTTTTATCCTTTTTCGTGATTTTCGATCACAATCCGGAGATGCGACCTCCGAAATCAGGATTTGGCCCCAATTTTTGAATCAAACCATAAATATTATCGTCAAGGACTCAGGGGATGAACATTTAGATACCTATGTAATCCTTGGCTACATGCCTGGGGGCGTATATGCCAAAGAACCTTGTTTTTATGTCCAGTCACGGCCGCATACCGAAGTGACAGCATTGAAGCCCTTGCCTAAGGGTGCTTATTGGAACCAAACCGATTGGACGGGTGCCCTCCTTCCGGTATCTACTATTTGGCATCTTGAAGATCAGCAATCATTTGTTTTTTCTTTTTATAAAAATGCCTTTAAACAGTTAAAAAAGGCGCTTTTAGGCTGATTCACTATTTTTTAAATTGCGCCATCATTAGGGTTTTAAAATTATACAAGGCGTCCTCCCAAGTTTTATCTGCATCATAATAGCGTCCCGCATAAAGGTCGCCATTGGCGGTTTTTTGAATA
>Ga0233444_10001355_pt1 | contig 28265 bp, 20 predicted proteins | sample SI_124_October20_6_FD_182792 | JGI IMG/M metagenome (GOLD analysis project Ga0233444, IMG submission 182792) | Seawater microbial communities from Saanich Inlet, British Columbia, Canada - SI_124_October2016_10_MG | ecosystem: Environmental > Aquatic > Marine > Inlet | place: Canada: British... | reverse complement strand
CTGCTTCTCTAGTAACGTCAAGCTTTGGCCAGTGCTCAGTGTCCACAAACAACATGACCAATGATTGAGTCTGTGCGTGCACGTCGTAGGCTGTCTGGCGATGGCTATTATCAAACCACGCTTTTTCCTCCACAGACAAAATGGCATCACGCAAGGGTTCGATGTCTAAACTACCTAAATCTTTAAGTGGTACACCTATATCCATCGTTACAAACCTTCCTCTTTACTAAGCAAAACAGTAATCAATATTGTCTAGTGAGTCAAATGAAGCTCTTACCCAGCAGTTACCTACTGATGATATCGGATATCAGCTTAACTCATTCACTGCTCTGTAGGCCTGCTCAATAGCCGATTCCATCATGGCACTCGCTCCAGAATCGGCGTTTGCAATGACGACTTTTCCAAAGGGTTTTCGAGCGATAATATGAGGATATCGCTCATCATCATCCCGAGGTTTCTGTCAGTCTTATTCAAATACAACACTCCACTTTTATAAATTTGTGTTAAACGACTGAGTGGTGGTAATAAATGATAGCACCAGATAAATAATGTCTAGGTTATAAACGGTCAACGATTTTGTAATACATCATTCCCAAGGCCACCATTTGATTTCTGAGCAAATGCTGGCCAGGAATCCGCATGGGTTTAATATTAGCAAAAATATCAAAACGTTCTAGAGTTCCACCAACCGTATCCGCCATAATTTGTCCTGCAACGTGCGTTACGTTCACACCATGTCCTGAATAGCCTTGAGAGTAAATAATATTGGGAGCGAGCTTACCCATCTGTGGTACTCGATTCGCAGTTACTCCAATAGTCCCACCCCACCCAAAATCTAGTTTGATATTTTTGAGTTGAGGGTAAATCTTTAACATGCGTGGCCTTAGACTAGCTTTTATAACCTCAGGATCGCTACCAAAATAAGTAAATCTGCCTCCAAAAAGTAACCGCTTATCAGCACTTAGTCTGAAATATTCCAAAATGTAATTAGGGTCACAGACCGCTAGATCCTGAGGATTAATCTCATTCGCAATTTGTTCTGGTAGTGGCTCTGTCCCGATGATAAAACTATTCACCGGAAATAAAATTCCACGCAATTTTGGTTCCAAAAAATGATACGCGTTACCAGCAAGCACAACAAAATCGGCAGTTACAGATCCTTTCTCGGTGACCACAGTGGCCTTTTTGCCACGTTTGATGTCGATGACTGGTGACCCTTCATAAATTGTAGCTCCCAAAGAAACCGCTGCTTTTGCCTCTCCAAGGCAAAGATTGAGGGGATGTAAGTGTCCATTTCCATCATTCTGCAGAGCGCCTATGTAGGCTTTGGTACCAAGGGTATCTTGCGTTTCTTGCTTAGACAGCATTTTATAGGAATAGGGAAATTTATATTTTTCAAATAAATTAAAGTAAGCCTCAAGGTCTTTCATATGTCGCGGCTTAATAGCAACATCAAGGTAGCCAGACTTTAAATCACAGTCGATACTATAGGTTTTGATTCGCTGACGAATGATTTCATGTCCGGCCCAGCCCATATCCCACATGATGCGCTCACCCTCGTCACCCAGCGAGTCCGCCATCTTACTATCTCCAGAGATACCACCAATCATTTGGCCGCCGTTACGCCCAGAAGCTCCCCAGCCAACCTTGTTTGCTTCTACAACGTGAACATTGTATCCCCGCTCTGCAAGATGTAGTGCAGTTGATATCCCCGTAAATCCTGCCCCCACAACACAGACATCGGCACTTTTGTCACCCTCAAGGCACGGATACTCTGCAAGCTGATTAGCTGTTGCTGCATAGTAAGACGTCGTATGTGGTTGCGAAGAAGTCATGATCTTTTAAAGCGCCTTTTCTATTGTGGTATTGTCTATTGTTATCCCAAATAAGGCCGGTGTAAACATCCTACCCTATCGGCACTAACAGAGGCTTTTTGAGCTGAACGTTTCGAGGCAAGGAAAGGTTACTTTGAGAGTCCTTGGATACTGCGACGAAACTGAGCGGGTGTTTGTCCGGTCGACTTTTTGAAAGCCGCATAAAAGGCCGAATTAGAGTTAAACCCTGAAGCGAAAGATACATCTAAGATCGATTTAGATAGAGAGCTCTGGTTTAGCAGGATTGATTTCGCTTCAGCAATCCTATAGCTGTTAAGAAAGTCAAAAAAGCTCATACTAAAACCGGAATTCACCGCCTGCGACAAATGATTAATCGAGCACCCAACCATCTGAGCTAAGCTTGGCAAAGTGATTTCAGGATCCAAATACACTTTCTGTTCAGCCATGAGTTTGACGAGCCTTTCCTTGTAGTTGTCCAATTGCTCGCTAGCGAGGCCCGATTTAGCATATTTTTGGCTAGTTATCGCATGAGACAAACCTTTTACTAAACTTTCAGAGTAAGTGGGATCGTAGTAGTCGGAAATCAGTACTGCGCCATCACCTTGGAAAGTAATAAATTCTGCACCACAACGATATGGAGTGTCGTTATGACCTGAAGACATCTTGTACTGAAAAGCAATCGAATAATCATTGGACAGAACTTCCCCTTTCAATTCATATTGATGACGCTCTGATGCAAAAAATTCTGCTAGCATTGAAACCAGTTCGCCTGGAGAATATTGATCATCATTAGGAACATCAAGGTAAGTTCCATTTTTTGACAAATGGTTTGCCACTCCAACGGCATCAGAGTGATTCCACGCATCCAGATAGCTATGCACAAATTCAGTCGCTTGCATCTTCACACCCTCCTACCCAGTTAATACAGTCAAACCAAAAACAGCATAGCCGAACTTTGAAGAAAGAATCTAGAATCAGTTCACACGGAAACTCATAACTTTTTATAAAAATATAGATCGCTCACTTAGAATCGATACCGAATTTTAGCAATTACAGATTCAACCTGAACTCCCTGCCAGCCTTCACTGAATAGTGTTCTTACACCCTCATCGCCGCTCTCGCTGCCGTAGAAACCACCTCGGCTATAGACTAAAAAAACATCCGAAAGAGGAGCCAATTGATAGCGATACCGAATTTGGAATGCTGTATCACTAACACTAAAATCTGATGAAGATATAGCAGACTGATCAAGCCGTCCCATACCATCCAAAGTATAACTGCCTAGGGTTTCTGCATCGATGGCAATCCATTGAAATTTTAATCTCACTTCCTGCTTAGTCGATGGATACCAATCTAAGCGAATAACCGCCTCATAGGAATCTGCTTGATAAATCGCTAATTGATCGACTTCGGCATCCCATATTAACCATTCCTTATAATCCTTATAAGTAAGTCGACTCCCTAAAGTTAGAGTTTCAGTTAAAAATATTTTTTGCCCAAAGGTTATACCAGTGGACAGTTTATCAGCTCCATCATTTTCGAAAAAAGCTTTAACGATATACCCATAGTCATCTCCACGTGGGCTAATATACTTTAGTTGTCCCCAATACTGAGCAGGCATAGCCACGACACCATTGCCTCGAGTTATGCGGTCATCCCAACCCGAGGCATTTCCGCCTATCCCAGCTTCAAGTTTTCGCGACGATCGAAATACCCACTCAAAAGCCGTGTCGAACCACAATTGCAAACGGTCGCCATCCGTATTTTCAGTGTAACCATATTTAATTTCACGAGAACTTGAAAGGAGCGAAGACGCTGCCGGATATTCTAATTGGCTGTATCGCGTACTAGCGTACAGCTCAGAAAAATCATTGCGTTTCATATAACCCATATCGTTCATATCAAACTCATCACCATAATGAGAAAGATAAAGCACATGGAACCAATTGTCATTGGGAGCAAAATGCGCGCTAGCCCAACCAGCATAATCTTGGCTATCTATGGACTGCTCACCATTTAAACTATTGGCCTGTTGCTGAATGTTGCTGTAGAGAATTTGCCCTCGCACCTGCATTGTTGCATCTCGTTTCCAAGTAGCATCCGCAACTTGCACGGTAGCTTCACGTTGTAACAGCGGCCGATCAACATAAGTCAATCGATGACCAACGGCGATATCATCGACTTTGCGCTGAAGACGACTTGAAAAGAAGTTACCGCTTACTCTGTCATCAGAATTATCTTCTCTCACGACGAAGAATCCCATATCAGTAGTTTCTCCGAAGTGAGATGCCTTAGCTGCGATATCAATATCTATAAGGCCCTCTTCGCTACCAGCTGGTCCAGATCCAATTCTCCGGGTATAAATAATTCTATCTTCATTGGGAATAATGCTGGAAAACAACGATTGATTTTCAGTAAAGAAAGGTCTCTTTTCTGAGACAAAGGTTTCAAAAGCAGAAAAATTAACCACAAGGTCATCACTTTCTACCTGGCCAAAATCGGGCTTCAATGCGCCGGTTAATTGCGTGGCGCTGTTGGGCCGCCAAATAAAATCCAACCCCGCATTGAAGTTGTCTCCCGCACCAGATATTCCATCGGGACTTAAGTCCGTGCTGTGACTAAAATAAGGGAACCAGTCCAGGGTTGAGGCTTTAACCTGCTTTACCTGAATTGGGTGCCAATCTTCCAAAAAGGTAGCCCTACTGTAATAGGCATTAGGGAATGCGAAACGCAGAGATTCCTCATAAACAATACGAGAAAACCAAAACTTCATATTCTTAATGCCATTCTCAGCATTGGACATTGGGGCTACTGTCCAAGGAATATGTATCTCGCTGTACCAATTATCTTCATCCGCTGAAGTCTGTGAATACCAAGTCCCATCCCAGTCGGTTGAATAATCCGGAACGGTAATAATACCGTCTTGTTGAGAATTAGCTGAACCGACGGTGAAGTCGTATCCCACCAATGCAGTGCCATCAAAATCAACGCTAACAATATTGCGATCACCCTGTATACGAGCATCTCTAGGGAAGCGTCTATGAACGCGTTTAACAGAAGCGGGTTGATGATTGATGAAGCCTACAAAAATACCCTCATCATTAGTAAAAATGCGCACCTCAGTTGAATATTTGGCTACTTCACCACTGAGCGGCTCTACGGTCACAAAGTCAGTATGCACCTCAGCATCTTTCCACTCAGGCTCGTCCAGAACGCCATCAATATTAATCTCACCGTAAACGCTTGAGACCATTAACAGGCAAACCAACGAAATCGATAATAGTCGGCGGTAATATATGTTTAACATTGTCGACGGCGCTCTGCATATTTCTATCTAAGGCGCTTAGTTTATGGATTTTTCCTAGAATTACTATTAAAAAATTAGTTAGCGAAATTAGCCTCGTCTCTAGGCCACAATGATAAGTTCACCTTCCTTTATTGGCCCACGCTGGGGCCCTATAAGGGATTACTATGACATCATCCCCCACAGCTATGGCACCTGGTACTTCAACTACACCGACCAACCCTCGACTATACTTCGCGGCGCTAGAAAATGCTGAATCAGACAGCATGTCGCCACTATTGGTGCTGTAATGTGCTGCTATATATTTCCCCATATCCAAACATGGTGGATTGTATTCCTCGACAATGAGTTCAGCCCCCGAGGGAAATCGGATAATACTTCCTTTTGGCAAATGGGATAACTTCGGTATTCCAGACAAGCATAGGTTTGCTCCAAGATCAGCGGCACTTAGAGACTCTTGTAAATCCATAGCATCAGAAATTTCTGCTAATTCTTCTAAAGAGACTGCAGACCATTGACGTTCATTTCGCCTTCGAGTCCCCTCCGCCTGCTTGTCATCCCCTGCCCAAGCTTGCCTCTCATAAGAATTATGTCGATCCTCAGCAAATCCTGACAAATGGGCGTCTAAGGCTTTGCAAACCTCCTTACCTAGTGTCTCTTCAGAGACGCCTAGATGCAGCGAGTCAACTTTACCGACAATGCGTTTCATATTGCTACCTCAATAGAGTCCAGGCGGGGTAGCTCGAGCACGCTTCGGGGACCAAAACGGATGCGTCTGAAGAGTACACTGTGCCACCTTACTATGATGTCGGAGCTCCTTTGAATAATATATTTCTGCCCAAATATCTCCATCTAGAGCTGATGTCATCACCATCGCCAAAGCAATATTTGCCTTAACCACTGGCGACCACATCGCCGAAGTAACATAACCAATTTCTTTGTTACATTCTTTATCAGAATATAAGAATGACTCCTCTGCAGGCTTATTGCCTTCAATATCAAGTTTTACCAAAGTGTATTCAGCACCCTGATCACGAGCCGCTAAAAGAGCGCTTCTTCCATTGAAATGCGGTTTTTTGAAATCAACAAGCCAGTCTAAGTTCAACTCAAAAGGAGTCTGATCGTATTGGTAATGGACAGTCTTTAAAGCTTCATTAAACTCCATCCCCGGCATAATAAATCCTGCCTCTAATCGCGCCATATTCGTAGCGGCCTCACCATAGGGCTGAATACCATAATCCTCGCCTGCAGCGTATAGCTTATCCCACAATTCTAGGGCGTAGGCTTTCTCAATCCAAAGCTCATACCCAAGATCTCCTGTAAATCCAGTCCGAGATACCATTAGGCGATTATTGTCATCAGAACCAAAAGAAAAGTATGAAATACAAAAAGGCTTGAGGCCTTCAATACCTACCAAACCCATTTTCTTCAACACCTCACATGTTGTAGGACCTTGGAATGACAGAGCCGCGAGACTGTCTGATACATCAGAAATTTCAAGTAGATCAAATCCAAAAGTACTCTTGCGCAACCAGGCCAAAGATGGACTTCCACAGGTGAGTAAGAACCGATTGGGTCCCATTTTAAAAATCGTACCATCATCGATCATTCGGCCTTCATCGGTACACCAACAAACATAGGTCACTCTATTTTCCCTGAGCTTCGAAATATCTCTGGTAACCATCCGATTCAACATTGCCTCTGCGTCTGGCCCAATGATGACGTACTTTTGCATAGGACAAATATCATAGGTAGCACAGCTATTACGTATGCAAAAATACTCATATTCTTCGTCGTAGTAATAGTCGGCAAATTTATAGCCATTCCAACTTGACCATGCATCGCGAAGATTAAGCAACGCCTGCCGAGGGTGGAACGGGCTTTCTTTTAAACGTTCACCAGCAAAGGGATCTTTTATATCAACCTGACTACTCGTCATAAAAGTCATCCTCCGGCACTGTATTGGGACGTTTCAAATCAATTAGTATTTCTCTCGCTGCGTTGGCCCCACAAGCGGAAGAAACCCCTCCTCCAGGATGAGTGGAGGAACCACACATATACATATTCTTTATTGGCATTCTATATTGCGCATAACCTGGAAATGGCCGATTAAACAGCAACTGATCAATAGTTAATTCACCCTGGAAAATGTTACCTTCTGTAAGGCCAACTTCTGCCTCGATTTCGTGGGGTGTACGCACCTCCATATGTACGATGAGGTCTTTGAATCCAGGACTATAGCGTTCAATTTTATTTATCACCGTTTGCCCAAAAGCATCTCGCTTTTCAGGTGTCCAGGGGCCGTCGGCTAGCACTGGTGGACAATACTGCACGAAGTTAGACATCCAGTGTTGCCCTGGTGGCGCCACTGTAGGGTCCCAAGCGGAGGGAATCACAGATTCTATAAATGGGTCTTCAGACCAACGGCCATGTTTCCAACAATCATAGGCGCGCTCCATAGTCTCCATTGAGCCAACAAAACCTTGGCCTCCCCTATTTATGTAGCGATTATCCGGAACATTATTGAATTTCGGTAGACCAGATAATGCTATGTTTACTTTGCCCGATGAACCTCTAATTTTGAAGTTTTTAGCCTTATCATAAATGCCTGGTGGCAAATCATTTTTGTCCATACACTGGGTAAATGTGCGCTTTGCATCCATGTTTGAAACCACGATATCAGCGTGCAACTCATCACCATTATCCAATACTACTCCGACCGCCTTACCGTTTTTCACTGTGATTTTGTCAACCCCAGCATTGGTTCTAATTTTACCGCCATGCTCTTTTAAAGCGCTTGCAATAGCGTGTGAAATCGCGCCCATTCCGCCTCGCGCAAGGCCCCATGCTCCAATATTTCCGTCGACGTCTCCCATAACATGGTGCAATAAAATGTAAGCAGAACCCGGTGAGTAAACGCCAAGTGCGGTACCAATAACCCCGGGGCTAGCCATTGCGGCTTTAATTAAATCATCCTCAAAATAGTCATCGAGAAAGTCTGCAGCGCTCATAGTAAAGAAGCGAATGTACTCATAGAGTTCCTTCTCTCCCAATGACCAGAACTCCTTTGCCAACCAAAGAAGTTCTTTGATATCGCGGGGCCTAAATGACGTTGGATCTGGCGGCGTGCGCAGTAAAGTCTTCCTGATGAGTTGGGCGTAACGAGCTAGGTCAGCTTGAAAGCGAAACATTGCGTCAGCGTCATGGGGTGATCGGCGGCGGAGCTGATTGTACTCAGCCTCCTCAGAATTGTAACTCACCATGGTATCGCCGTTATCGGCAAAGACCACCGTACCCAAATAGGGAACAAGGACCAAACCATGTTTGGTAAGGTTCAGATCTCGATGAATGGACTGTCTCATCATGCTACAAACATAAGAGCAACTAGAATAGAACCAACCATCGTGCATTTCACGGGTAACAGCGGCACCGCCAATATACTCATTTTTTTCTACTACTAGAACATTGAGTCCGGCTTTAGCTAGATAAGCGGCATTGGTCAGACCGTTGTGACCAGCTCCAATAACAATGGCATCGTATTTTGTCATGCTTTTTTCTTTGTTCCGATAATTTCTTTGGCTGCGTTGTGCCCTGGCCCACCCATCAAACCGCCTCCGGGGTGACTGCCAGCTCCACAGAGATAGAGATTATTAATAGGTGTACTGTATTGTGCGGCCTCATATGTTGGACGCATCATGAGCATTTGATCCATCGACAGCTCAGTATGGTGCCAGTGCCCTCCAGTATTTAGATAGGTCGTCTCGAGATCCGCTGGTGTTAGCATCTCTCCATCGATAATTTGACTAGAGATACCCGGCGCATAGAGTTCGAGAATACCAATTAGTTTTTGATAGAGGTTTTCACGTGCAGCTTCTGTCCAGCCTCCTTTGAGCGCGTGAGGCAGATACATAATATGGGCGGACAACACGTGCTTACCCTCAGGTGCCAGAGAAATATCCTTCACACTCGGCACAATAATTTCCATCACTGGCGACTCTGAGTATTCTCCATATTTGGCATCATCAAAGGCAAATTCAATCGCATCTAAGCTAGGCGCTATAATCATTCGACTCGCAGCATTATCGACGCCAAGGAATTTTGGCAAACTGTCTAGAGCAAGATGTAACTTGCCAACATAACCATCACTGCGCAAGCGATTAATTCGGTTCACAAAATCTATCTCTAGATTTCTCGCGCCAACCAAGTTCAAAAATGTTCGTTTAGGATCGGCTGAAGAAACAATACAAGCTCCCTTTATGATCTCCCCACTAGAAAGTTCGACGCCACTGGCAGAAAGTCCTTTATCATCACTGTCAATCACGACTCTATTGACCTCAGCTCCCGTCCTGACTTCAACACCAGCTGCAAGAGCCGCACCATGCAGCGCGTCTATGAGACTTTTAATACCGCCGAAAGGTAAAAAGTGCGCCCCATCATATTGACCGCTCATTCGATAAAACATATTGAGTACACTCGCATTAGGCGATCTTGGAGCCATTTTAGAGCCTATCAAACTATCCCAACTGAGCACTGCTTTTAAAATATCGCTATCAAAATTCTCATCCATCAGATCCCTGGAGGGCAAAGTGGCTACCCGCATAAATTCACCCATGTCTTTATTTCCTAAAACCCTTAACTTAGCTCCAAGATGACCAAAGGTAATTATTTCAGAAAGACGAGTGGTACCGATCCGTGGCATGGTTTTCATCCAAAATGGCTTTAAGGCTCCAGCAAAACGCTTGAGCGTTGCCAAGTAGCTCCCATAATTATCTTTATCGGATGCATTTACACCACTAATCTGATCTCCAGAAACAACGACATGCTGTCCATCGAGACTCAATCCAACGGTATCGAGTATTTCACCACAAGGACTATAGCCGTGATCAGTCAGCCTTAACTCCTTGGACACAGCCTCGGAAAAATGACTCAAGCTGTGAGCCACGGAAACTCGAAAATCAGGGGCGAACTCACGCGATGCGGCCAAACCTCCGAGAGTATTAGATGCTTCGAGTAAAAGCACTGATTGGCCCTTCCGTGCAAGGTAAGTCGCGCAGATGAGTCCGTTGTGGCCTCCGCCAATGATAATGTTGTCGTATTCGTGCAATTTCAACTCACTAAATATTTGTTTTAAGGTAAAGCCTAATCTTGGGTCATTTCCTCAACTACCGCGCCTATACGCCATGAGTTGGTTCCCTAGAGTTATTTTCATTAATTTCCTCTCGCCATTCTGATAGATTTAGCCCTATTACATAAAAACCAGCGATCCAAAGAAACTCATCCCATGCAAACATAAAATGGCCTCTGTATAACCAGTATAAAGCGGCCATCCACAGCACGATAAATAGAAGGATTTTGAGTTTAGACAAGACAACCAATCCCGCGCTATTGCTTATATTTTTATCTTGTATCCGTATCATAATCTCAATAATGAGCAATATAACAATCCAAACTATCGCCTCTACCATATCCACCCACGCCAGCTCTTTCTCGATCATCAGTCCAGTAGCGTCTTGCACAATGAAAAAAGTTGGGGGATCAATGAAATAAAATTGGTTAGCAGAAGATAATGTTGCGCAGTTCTCGGCAGTAATTTCGCTGTAGGCTAGATTTAATGCATACGACTTGTCAGCACCAACTAGTTGACAAAGATTACTTACTCCTTCAAGCGAAGGGGCAGAGTAGATCTCTGTAAGATATACACCGTAAGCATAGAGAGTGTGAGCGAGGAACAGAATGCATAGACCTCTAACACCTCGAATGACCATCCAAGCTACGCGAGACAACGAATCTTCCGACAACCAATAAGTTTCTAACTCCAGCAAAAATAATAGAATAAACCAAGCCAATAGGTCTATGGTCGTCGCAAAGGCTCTAGTACGCTCTAAGAAGGTACTCCCCTCGTAGAGCGTATGCCTCGCAATTTCTATGTCATTGCCAATGTACAAGAAAAAATTGATAGTTAGAGCGGAATACACCACAAATTTAATAAGCTCTAGCTTACCAAACGAGTAGCGACCAATTTTTAATCCATTGGCTGACATACTTTTGTTCCAGTCAATCCCTAAAGTTTTTAATTTCCTTGATACCAAATCGGTGAGGTCCAGGCCATCTCTTGGATGGTTTCTGGGTAACTACCATCGGAACAAACTGCTGGCCGGTCTGACTCAGAGAGCGAGGCGCAGTCATACATATGCCATCGAGGGGTCTTCGGTTCGACAGCTCGGAGATAATAGTAAGCAGATTGAGATGGATTAAAGTTGTTATCGGTATAGACGCGGCAAAGGCTATCAGCTCCAGAGGTATCCTCACTAACGGGAATTACTTGGGTGTTCATCTTCCCTTGACTATCAATCCAACCTTTTACTAAATGCAACGCTTGAAGCTTTTGACCGTCAGGATCTTTAACAGCATAGGCCAAAAACTTTGGTTTGCCAGGAGTATCAGATGGCATTAAGTCAGCCCCCATTGGCACGCCATTAGCATAAGCACTACTAATCATGTCATTGCTCTGGCAGAGGTTTTCATCCAGGGTCCATCCAGCAAACAAACGGGGTCGGATTCTTGGTCCTGATGTACCGAACACCTCTTTTCTTAACATGGCATCGAAAATAGCATCTCGGGTATTTTCGTTCGCCCAAACTCCCGCTAAACCGCCTGGGTTTCCATCAATTCCGCTTGTTAATAGTCCTGGTTGTAATCTTTCCTTTGCCGATCCCTCACCAGTAACGGCGCCCACCCAGGCTGATTCTTCCACACCGCCCGCATTAGATGAATGTGTATCTGTCGCAGCAATAATGCCCAATTTAACTGGATTTAACCCAATGGCTTGCTCTTGTTTTAAACCCACCAATAATGCCGAGCGCTGGAAATCGGTTGGATGCACACAACCAGCACCTAGCATACCATTCTCTCCGACCTCACCTTCCTGACATTCTTCAGTCACAACGGACGCAGGCTGCATAACAATGCCTGGCGCATCATAATCACGCACGAGAATGGATCTACTTTTACCAATGTGCCTAACCGCTTCAACCTCACACAATTCATCAGGCGCTCCAAAAACAGTGCTCAATCCATTAATACATTCTGAGCCACCCTTGTGCTGAAAGATCTCCATAATTGGCTCGCGTTTAAGACGACTTATCGCATAATTACGCTTAGCCTCGAGGGTGTCATCAAGCTTCATATACGGCGCCATCCTACCATTGGATAAATTGGTATTATGGGGAATTGTTAAATAGTCACACCCTTTTTCGCTATCGCATCTAGCATCCAATGTAGCCCACAACTTACTGTCGATAGGCGCATCTATATAGCTTACTGGTAAATTAGACACTGACTCATTTCGAAAAATCACGTTCCTATGGTAATTAGAGACACCCGGAGTACCTGTGTATTCATAGGCAATAAAACTGGTAAATTCACAGGGCGTATTCGCTTTATTAGAGGTCGCTTGGATGTCCTCCCAAGGAGATCGCGCGTAATCCAGGCACAAACTTCCATCCTGACCGCATATTTCTGGAATTCTTATAGGTGCTTCTGAAACAACGGAATTTGATAACATAATCATTCCCAGCCGTTCATCTGATCTGTACTCTTTGCAGAAAGCGCTTCCATAAACCGGTGATTCCGATGAACGGCATAACCGACGTTCGCCCAAGAACTCACCATGATCAGTAACAGCTATAAAATCTAACGGTCGATCAATTTTGGTTCTACCTAAAGCAACGCCTTCCTCATTGATCGGAAATATAGGAATTTCCTCTCCACGAGCATAGCGATGGGCATCTTCAGGGGTTGTCCCTGTGCTATTTGCTGCAGCATCAAAAGAGTAACGAGTATGGATGTGCACATCGCCAAACAGCGCCATGCCATTTTGATCCGCATTATCGCAACTCGTTATTCCATCAGTAACTTCTTTTGAATCCAGATTGCCTTTACTAGCCGGTAAGTTTTCGGAGGACTCTGGCTCAATGCAACCACTGAGCGAAGCTGACATAGCGACTGCATATATTAGTAATAATTTATCTTTCAAGAGCATAGCTATTTCCTCATTTAAGGGGATGTAGTAGAGTTTATCAACGCGCAGAGCATCCACATCTCTAAACAATCAATGTGCACTGTATCATAGTGTTGATAATAATCTTTAAGTCATGTGGGTGTTGTTAAAACTGGCCCTAGGATGAAGTAATTGTTTAATTTTTGTGAGCTTGCTTATGTCTGATCGAACAAAAAAGACAGATGTATTGGTGGTAGGCGGAGGCACCGCAGGATTTGGAGCGGCAGTTGCCGCTGGTCGCCTGGGATTGGATGTCATTCTCATAGAAGCAACGAGTAAAATTGGCGGGGTCATGGCGTTCTGCCCAGGTATGCCATGGGGAGCTGCCTATCCTAATAATAAAATTATCGGAGGTTTGTTGGAGGAGCTAGCAAACCAACTGGAAACCATGGAACCCCCCGCTGCTGAAAAACGCTCCTGTACTTTAGAGAATTTTGGTCCTGAAATAGTTTACGATCATGATATTGCGACTCTTACAATGTTCGAGATGCTCAAAGGTGCTGGAGTACAAGTCTACTTAAACGCAACCGCAATTGAACCAGTGATGCACAAAAAAAACATTGAATCAGTCTCCTGCTTTGATCGAAATGGTCCCTTCACAGTTAAACCTCGAATCATTATAGACTGCTCTGGTGATGGCGATATTTCTGCTAAAGCGGGCGTGCCGTTCACGATTGGAGACCACAATGGAAATAGTATGGGAGTAACCTGTTCGTTCCATATGATCGGTGTAAATTGGAAGGAAGCTTTTGCTGAATCAGACCCCTACTTTACAAAATATACAGCTAAGGGCATCTTGGAACGTAGAATCCACGAAGATCTTGCCAAATTATACCTCATGAAAGGATTTCATCAGGACAGTGTATTTTGCAATTCTGTTCATATTAGAGGTGTAGACGGCACAGACCCAATGGCGGTAAGTTTGGCAACTCAAGAAGGACGTCGACGCTGCTATCAACTAGCCCAATTCTTGCGCTTAGATATACCCGGTTTTTCCAAAGCCTACATGACCCAATTATCTCCTACTGTCGGTGTTCGTGAAACTCGTAAGCTCGAGGCTATTTATCAAATAAAGGGGGAAGATCTTGCTAATGGCACTAAATTCCCTGATGGTGTAGTCTGCTGCGACAATCCTATCGATGATGTTATGCGAGATAAAGCTGGCATGACCCATGAAGCAATCGTTAATAATGGCAACTACTATACCATCCCATTTCGTGCTCTAGTTCCCACTAATATTCAAAACCTTATGTTTGCAGGGCGCATCGTTTGCGCTGACCCCATCGCTTTTGCCTCCGTGCGAGGAATGCCTCAATGTATGACTATGGGCCAAGCTACAGGAACAGCTGCCGCTTTAGCTCTGCGGGACAAAATATCAGTTCAGGAGGTCAATAGAGACAGGTTAGTAACTGAGCTTACAAGGCAGGGAGTTCATGGTCTTGGTAATAATAAATTGAATTAAAAATTTGGTGCTCCGCTTCCCCAGTCTAAATGCATATGGAAGATTCAAAAAAAAACCATTTACCGCATCTTCAAAATAACCTATCCTGTAGTGATAAGAGATGATGTTTTGCTAAAAATAACGCAGGATAAAAAAAAATTTTTATCCTGAATAATAAGAATATTCTTACGAGACAATATTGAGGGGAATTAAATGGCCATTTCAAACCAGTCTGAGAAGAAAATCTCACTAAAACAAAAGCTAATTGTAACGTCAGTATCATCAGCCTTAGGATTGGCGATGGCGCCCCTAACTTGGGGAGCTGAAGCATCCTTGGAAGAAGTAATCGTAACAGCACGGCAGCGGGCGGAATCATCTCAAGATATACCGATGACAATTGATACGGTATCTGGTGAAGACATTCAAAAGCAGGGAATAACCACTCTCCAAGATTTTTCTCGATTTGTTTCAGGTCTCAACGTCACAACAACAGCTGCCGGACAAAACACAATTGTGTTTCGTGGAGTAAGTGATGGTGGTGGATTCCTTGTTGATCCAACCGCCGCCATTTATCTTGACGAACAAGCCATGTCGATGACTTCAATGGCACCTGATATTTATCCTGTGGATATAGCTCGAATAGAAGCATTATCAGGACCACAATCAACATTGTTTGGCGCATCGTCGCAAACTGGTACTATCCGCGTAATAACCAACAAACCTGACGCTTCAGGCGATGAAGTTTCTGGCAATATTGGCATAGGTCTGTCATCGGTCAAAGATGGTGACGCAGGACATGATTTTGACGCCACCGTAAATATTCCAATTATCGAAGATAAATTTTCGATTCGTCTATCTGGTTTTAGTGCAGAAGATGGTGGATTCATCGATAGCGTTCAGGGCAATACCGTTGTCGATCCATCTTCCGGAGCCGGGGGTCTGAAATCTAATTTGAACTCTGCTTATCCCCATTTGGATACAGTTGAGGACAATATAAATAGTGTAGAGTGGTCAGGAGGTCGGGTTTCAGCAAGATGGTTAATCTCTGATGATTGGTCTTCCACCTTAAGCCATAACTATCAGAAGATTGAAGCTAATGGCTTTAATGATTATGACCCTAATGTTGGTGATCTAGAAACTATTAAATTTTACGATGAATTCCGGAATGATGAATGGGAGCAAACTAGCCTCGTTATCGATGGTGACTTAGGGTTTGCTCAACTCACTGTAGCTGCATCGTACTATGATCGTGAAACACTTTATCAGCATGACACCCAATCCTACGCTGCCTACTTCATGTATACAATTGGTGTTTATGCTGGATACGCAACTTATGACTTCGGTGCAGACCCTGTTGGCTACCTAACTAATGACCAGGTTAATACGTCTAAAACGATTGAAGTTAGATTAACTAATTCAACTGATAAACTTAGCTGGACAGCAGGAATGTTCTTCATGGACTCTGATGAACACTGGGACTTCTATAGTTATACAGACGACTATGGTGACTCCCCTGCCTACGCCGCTTGGAGTGCTTATGCTGCTTATGACAATGTGACAATCTCTCCAGATGCAGCGTGGTGGTACTCCGGCCAATCTACCACCCGAGAAGATAAAGCCATCTTTGGTGAAATGGATATCAATTTATCAGAAAGACTTTCACTCCTTGTCGGTGGCCGTTGGTATGAGGTTGATAGAAATATTGAATACATGGTGGAAAAACCTTCGGGTTACACTAACTTATCCACACCGCCGAGAGATGCATTAGATGATGGATTTACTCCCAAAGTGGGTCTCCAATACGACCTGACGGATAACATGATGGTCTGGGGTGTTTACTCTGAGGGCTATCGTGTAGGTGGTACAAACCGAGGCAGGGGTATACCTACTCTGCCGGTAAATTATGAATCAGATATCATCGAAAACATGGAGCTAGGTTTAAAATCAACATGGATGGATGACACTGTCCAAGTAAACGCAACTTTTTATGACATGGTATGGAAAGACATGCAACTTGAGGTTACAGATCCAAGCTTTGCCATTGGGCAGCCTTGGCAAGCCGTTGTGGCGAATTTAGGTGACGCTACAGTTACAGGAATGGATATAAGCATCACCGCCGTTCTCAATGAGAATATGCAAATGGGTTTCAGTCTAACTCGAATCTTTGATGCCTATGTTAATACTCCTGAAAGTATTCCTGATGATCGTTTTGATGGAGGCCAAGCGTCTTTAGGCCTTGATCCAAAATCGGATCTGCCTATGTTTGCAGACACCTCGTACTCCTTCTACATAGAATATTCCGATCAGCTATCTTTTCTCGGAGGCGGGGAGGGATATGCGAGGCTTCAGCATAGTTTCGAAGGCACATCACTCAATCAGCTAGGAGATGGAGATCCTGCTCCTCAGCAGGAGAATGGTGACTATCGGCTTACTGATCTCATCATGGGCTATGACATGGGTGACTGGAAAGCGCAGTTAAGTCTTAATAATATTAGTGATGAAAGAGGTGTTACTTACAGAGATTCATCGGACTTTGATCCGTTCTATGGTCGCAATAGTGACAATATAGTTCGACCAAGAAATTATAATTTCTCAATCAGACGCTTCTTCTAATCTATAACTGAATGTCAGAGCTAAAACCCTGATATAAAAAAGGCACGCCTAGCGTGCCTTTTTTATATCATCATCTCGATTACTCAAATGGCCACACCTCTAAGCCGTGTATCGCATTGCGAATATCCATTGTTAAGTTCACGGCGGCTAAGCGCTCACCGCTATGGATATCATATAGACTAACAGTAGATGGTGACGAGCCAGCCGCAACCACTTGCTCATTTACTGAACAAAGACCCCGACCAAATGCCTGCCTTGCAACCTGAGTGCTATCTACACCATAAAACCGTAAATCTTCCTCATTATATGCTGGAACCTTAAACATCCTTGAGTCTCCCGCCCGATCAATGTAACGGAGAACATCGCTTTTAGTGTCATTGAAAATAATCCCATTCAAAAACGGTTGGGCATTATGCACTCCCTCTGGGAGACTACAAACCTGTGCAACAGTCATATCAGAAGATAATCTCAATAGAGCCCGGCTATGTAATCCACTGAAATAAACACCAGTTTCCTCTACGTGAACCATGTTGATATGATAATTGTTTGAAAATGGAGGGCCATTTTTAGCTAAGGGGTCAAAACGCTGCCCTATCCAGTCATTGCCATTTTTAGTCAGGTACAAACCCCAGCTAAAATTTAATGTATTCAGGTTAAAAACTAATAAGCTGTCATAACCGGTAGAGGTCAAAAACAGCAAATGATCTCTTCGACTTATTTCGTGGCAATGCTTAAGGTATTCATTTTTATAGGAGCCTAATAATTCAAATTTAGAGCTGTAACAAAATAACTCATCACTCGCCGCGATCCATATTTGGTCATTGTGAAAGGCAATTCCACGTAACCCTCGGTCCCAACCTCGGCCAGCAAAATCGATATCACCTTTGTTCCAATCAATATGTTGCTCTACAGCTAGGGTATTGAAGTCAATGGTGTATACACCTCCATGACTTTGCCCTTTTTCACTACCTCTCACCACTGATGTGGCGATTAATTTAGGAAGGGTCATAACAGTTACCGCAAAATAACCGAAGGATCAGATGGATCTAATAAGGGCTCTAAGGTCTCTTTTAAATCATCAATGTGTGATTCAAAACGCATCCAAGTATTTACCGACTTGTTATAAATTGGTTGCCTTACCTGCTCAGAACTCGCGGTTCTAACTGATCGCTTGGTCTCATGAAAGTTTACGCAACCCTCCTCGAAAGGAAGACCACAATAGTCTAATATACGTTTAACTTGAGTGTCCAAATCCTGAACAACATCTTCATACTGAACTCGTAATACTTTGTTTGGTAGCACCTCATCCCAATGTTTCATTAAACTATCATATTCAATGTAAAACTCGCCAAGTTCAAATAGGTCATAGGTGAAAGTTTGTCCTCTAGCAAAATGCTGCTTGAAACAACCCACACAACTATCCAAAGGGTGACGGCGGGCGTCGATGATTTTAGCATTAGGTAATATCGCCTGAAGCAATCCTACGTGAGCGAAATTATTTGGCATCTTATCTGTAAAATAAGGCGCTCCTCTTCGGTGACGCTCGACTCTACTTAAATACTCCTGACCCAAGCTGGTTAACTCTGTATCGCTCATCTCAAGAACCCCTCCTGGAAATGAACGGCCTTTATGCTTATCAGCTATCATTTGTGATACGATTCCAAGATCAGGTAATTCACTCGTTCCATCGACTAAACTATGGCTGGCCAAAATTTGCTCTAATAGGGTAGACCCTGATCTGGGAAGTCCAACAATAAAAATCGGCGCTGGATCCTGACTGCCGGGCGCTGCCTCTTTAATCCGCTTAAAGAACTCCTCGCTGTAGGTTTCTTTCATCTTTTGATGTGCGACCTCAGTTTGAACTGGATCATAAATAACGCTGTTTCTATGCTCTAGATTACCTTGGTTGTAATATTCAAATGCGCGATCATAGTCTTTGTTATCTTCAAAGGCTTTACCCAAGCTAAAGGCAAAATGTGTTTTTGATTCCGAGTCTAATTCGGGTTGAGCAATGCGTTGAGCCATATCATCAACTTCCTCATCACTAAAACGGAATGTTTTCAGGTTAGATAGACTAAAATATATCTCCCCTAGATTTGGACGCAATACGATTCCCGCTCTATACGATGCAATGCCGCCCTCTTGGTCGCCGAGAGTCTTAAGCACATGACCCAGACCTACATGAGCACCCGCTAATTCAGGGTCAATTTCTATCGCGGACCTATAGGAGTCAGCAGCATCTTCGGTTCGACCCGCTTTGGCAAGCGCTGCAGCATATAAATAGTGCGTCGTTGCGTTTTTAGAATCATGAGTAAGAGCATCTCCCAGTACAACAATAGCCTCCTCTTCCTTGCCTTGTTCATTTAGCGTGGCTCCCAAATCATGCCAAGCAATAATAAAACGAGGTGCAAGCGTGACAATTTTTCTTAGTAGCTTCACCGCATCGTCATGAGCACCTGCATGAATAGCAATTCGAGCTAAAAGTAAGCCTGCGTTGACATCTCTTGGATTGCTGTTAACAAGCTCTTTCGCTAAGACCTCAGCTTCTCGGAATTTGCCTTCCACAAATAACATGGTGGCCTTTTCTAAACTGGCCTGATCAGGTGACAAACTACCTGCATGTTTAAGTGCCGCATCACCGGCTTCATCTCGTCCTAAGTTTTTGAGGGCACCACCCAATTTAAAGAATGCACCTGAACTGTCCGGTTTGAGTTCAATGGCTGCCTGAAGCGGAATGAGAGCTTCTTCTGACTTACCTAAATTTAAAAGTACTGTCCCTAGATTTTCTTGTACAGTTGGATAATCTGGTGCCCTCTTGACCACTGCTTTAAAAAGCATCTCAGCTTCTTCAAGCTCATTCTTGCGCATCTGAATCGTGCCCAATAAGAATAAAAAATTAATATCTCGATCATTCTCAGACAAGGAGGAGCGACAGATCTGTTCAGCCTCATCGAATGAATCGTTTTTTAACAAGAAAATAGCGCGATCAAACGCTTGTTTAGGATTACTTTGTACCACAAACACCCACCCTAAATTAATTATCGATTTGACTCGTAGTAACTGCTAACTTTATCCGTTATTTTTATAGGCATCCATTGCCTAATATAAGAAAACCAAGTATATAATTAAACCATCAAACAAAGGGGAAAAGATAGTATGGCTATATTCAACACTCTACGTCTGACGTCCCTAGCACTAGCACTAGCGATGAGCATAATATCACTGGCACATTCTGCAGAGTACGCCCTAGTTGCTGACTATTTAATTGATGGCTATTCGGATCAGTTACTGAAAAATAAAGCTGTCATTGTGAAAGACCATAAAATAACTGAAGTATTGGATGCTAGCGACATACCAAAACAGATAACTAGATTAGAGCTCCCAGGTACAACCCTGATGCCGGGGATGATTAATGCCCACGAACACCCTCTATTGTATAAAAATGACTATCAAAACGGTCATCTCCAAGCTTCCTCCGCCTACAAGGCTCTAATAGGCCTGTCTACCCTGCAAGGCCTACTTGAGGCGGGTTGGACAACTATAAGAGTAATGGGTGACGGTGATGTCTACTATGCGAATCAGGACATTCGTAAAGTTATCGATAATGATATATTTCTTGGACCTCGCCTCACTGGTGCCGGGCATTACATCTCAATTACTGGTGGCGGTGGTGATATTAACTTTATGTCGCCAGAACAACCCGTTATTGCTGATGGGTTGATTGCTGATGGGCCAGATGAAATACGAAAAGCTATTAGACAGGAAATAAAATACGGATCTGATTGGATAAAAATCATGGTTACTGGGGCTTTTATGTCTGTAGGTGACAATCCAAAAAATGTGGCGTTTAGCCCAGAAGAGTTGAGCACTGCAATAGAGGAAGCTTCTCGTCATAACATTCCAGTGGCGGCACATGCCCATGCTACAGAGGGAGTCAATCAAGCTATTATTGCGGGGGCTCGGTCTATAGAGCATGGCAGCTACCTAGATGAAAGATCTATCGACTTAATGGTTGATCATGGAACCTTTTATGTGCCAACCATCTATGTAGGGGATTACTATGCCAATAGCGGTAAATTACTAGCGCAAAGTAAAAATGATGCTTTTTACTTATCCTTCAGGGATGACTGGCTGAAAATGATCGGTAAGGCCTACCGAGCAGGCGTAAAAATTGCAGTGGGTTCAGATCTTTGTGGATATGCAGTGGAGCCCCATGTGTGTGCCCGCGAGTTTGCGACCCTTATTGAAGCTGGCTTGACGCCAATGGATGCCATTAAAGCCGGAACTATCGTCGGCGCTGAATTACTTCAATGGGATGATAAGGTGGGTAGTATCGAGGCTGGTAAACTGGCGGATATTATTGCTGTCAAAGGGAACCCCCTAGCAGATATAAGCAAATTGGAAAGTCCTGTATTTGTTATGAAGAACGGTAAGATTATCATCAACAAGTTGGATAACTATTCCGCGCTGACTCCATAACGCCAACCATCGGAATGATCTGTATCTGAATAGGTCCTTCGCAACCTAAACCATGTTCGCCAGCATAGTACTGGGGTTCTCCAAATACGCTTTCCAGGAATTATTAAAACGGGCGATTGTGGCTCCATCGATTACTCTATGGTCCCCTGACCAACTCATTGTCATTATATGGCGCTCTTCGAGTTGCCCCTCATCATTGAAACGAGGAAGCTTTTGTATCTTTCCTAGAGCAACAATAGCGACCTCAGGCTTATTTATAATCGGTGATGCAGATATGCCTCCAATTGCGCCAATATTAGAAATAGTAATAGTGCCATCCTTTAGGTCCGCTGGATTGATAACACCACTGCGGGCGGCATCTGTTAATCGAGTTACCTCATGAGCAATATCGATTATGGATCGCTGTTGAACATCTTTTATATTTGGCACCAAAAGGCCAGTTTTGCCATCCACAGCCATACCAATGTTATGGCTAGCAACATAAGTGAGTTCAGTAAAATCGCCATCAACGCGACTGTTGACGATGGGAAAAGCTGAAATAGACAAAGACAACGCTTTTATAAGTAATGGCATTAAGGTGATCTTTACTTCTTCAGTGTATCTGGACTTTAAGAAAGCCCTTAACTTCAATAGTTCAGTGACATCGACATCATCAACGAAGGTAAAATGAGGAATAGTAGCGACTGAATCGGCCATATGTTTAGCCATAATTTTGCGCACACCCACAATTGCTTCGCTTCGGTCTTCTATCGCCTTAGTTAAGGATAACAAAGGTGCATTTAAATCTGGCTTAAGATACTCCAAAACATCTTCTTTAAGAATACGCCCACTTTTACCTGAGCCAGAAATCAAATTAAGATCAAGATCATGTTCTCGCGCTAACTTGCGAACTGCGGGCGTGGTTAACACCTTATTGTTGATCTCACTCTGCGTCACATTTGTTGGCTGCTTAACCAGTTCTAACTTGTGTTCCTGAGTTTCTATTTCCTGATTTGGTAGCTCAACATCCTCACCATCAATATCTATGGCATATAAAGGAGAATGAACCTTGGCTGTTTCACCAGCAATATAGTAGAGCTTAGTAACTCGCCCACTATGCATAGAGGGTATTTCGACAATTGCCTTATCGGTACTCACATCAGCTATAACCTGATCTTCCTCAACAAGATCGCCCTCTTTGACCTTCCACTCGAGAACCTCGCATTCAACGATACCCTCTCCTATGTCTGGCAAGATAAAATCTTTATTCATCTCCAACTCCCTTGGTCAATAACTTTTATGACCATTAAAAATGCACACTAGCTTTGATCGCTTCGAAAACTTTTAAATAATCTGGCAGGTATTCTTTTTCGAAAACTAGCGGAAATGGTGTGTCCAATCCGGTGATACGCGTAATCGGAGACTCGAGTGATAAAAAACAACGTTCTTGGATAGTCGCAGCAATCTCTCCAGCAAATCCGCCAGTTCGCGGCGCTTCATGGCTGATGATTAAACGGCCTGTCTTAGTTACTGATTTAGCGACTGTATCTGAATCCCAAGGCAGTAATGTGCATAAATCAATGACCTCACAAGAAATTCCGTCTTTCGCCGCCATCTTTGCCGCCCGATGAAGCTGATGCATTTGTGCGCCCCATCCAACAAGGGTTATATCTGTACCTGTACTCACCACTTGAGCAACGCCTAATGGTAGTTCGTAGTCTGTATCTGGAACTTCACCCACCTCAGCACGATAGATCGCCTTGGGCTCAAAAAATATCACAGGATCAGGATCACGAATTGCTGACAGCAACAAACCCTTTGCCTGATAGGCAGTACTGGGAATGACGACCTTTAAACCTGGAGTATGGCAAAAGTAGGCTTCTGGAGATTGTGAGTGATAAAGTCCTCCTGCAATGCCTCCGCCGTAGGGAGTTCTGATAGTTAGGCCGCCGCAATTAAACTGATCACCACTACGATAGCGAAACTTTGCAGCCTCGTTAACGATTTGATCAAACGCAGGAAAGATATAATCAGCAAATTGAATTTCTGCGACTGCAACTGATCCTTGAGCCGCTAATCCTATCGAAAAACCCACAATACCTTGCTCGGTTATGGGGGTATTAAAACAACGCTGCTTGCCATACTTTTCTTGAAGTTTACTTGTGGCGCGAAAAACACCGCCAAACTCACCAATATCTTCCCCTAAGCAAACCACTCTGGAATCTGCATCCATCGCCGTATCTAAGGCGCTATTTACCGCCTGTAACAAGTTAATTTTAGGCATCGTTACACCTAGCTAAACTGAGCTGCAGGTTTGTGGTAGCTATCCTGTCCCTTCGTTGGATTCGGCAAATAGTGATCGGGATACTTATCAATATGAGCCAGTAACTCTGAATACTGTTCCCGCAAGTGCGCAGGTGGTGTTTGATAAACATCAGAAATCAAATAATCAAGCACTGGTGGCTGACGTTTTTCTTGAGATTTCAGAGCAGCCAATATCTCTTTCTTGTATTCATCTTTCATTTGATGATCTTGCTGATCACTCCACCAACCCTTGCCAAGTAGCCATTTCTTCATACGCTCAATAGGATCCTTCTGACGCCACATTTCCTCTTCTTCTGAAGTTCTATAACTCGTTGGGTCATCAGAGGTAGAATGAGCGCCGAGGCGATAGCTCATCGTCTCTACGATCACTGGCGTATTCTTCTCGATTGCTAAATTTCTAGCCTCAATAGACGCAGCATGAACCGCTAAAATATCGTTACCATCCACTCTTATTGCTGGAATCCCGTAGCCAACTCCCCGAGGGGCTATACCATCACCCACAAATTGCTCAGAGGTTGGTGTTGAAATGGCATATCCATTATTGCGAACCACAAAGACCACTGGGCACTTAGACACAGCAGCAATGTTCAGCCCAGCATGGAAATCACCCTCCGACGCCGCACCTTCTCCAAAATAACAAATGGTGCAGGTATCATTACCTGATAATTTTTGTCCATAAGCATAGCCTGCTGCCTGAGGGATTTGAGTGGCTAACGTCGAGCTAATCGTCATGTAATTTAGATCGCGACTACCATAGTGAATTGGCATCTGACGACCCTTTCCCAAATCAAGATCATTACTCAATAGCTGATTCATAAACTGCTTCGAGGTAAATCCACGATATCGCAGAGCAGCATGTTCTCGATACTGGCTCATTACCATGTCCTGGCTTGAGAACGCTGCTATAGACCCGACCACCGATGCCTCTTCACCAGTACAGGTTACATAAAAGCTCAGTCTGCCCTGACGCTGGGCGCCAATCATTCTTTCATCAAGGACTCGAATGTAGTTCATATCCCGATAGATCTTAAGGGCAGTGTTTTTATCTATCTTAGGTTCTTGAACTCCTTCTAAAATCTCTCCATCAGTGTTTAACAATGATAAAGTAGAGATAGGCATGTCTTTAGTTTCCGTAAACTTAAGCACGCTTGTAACTAAGTTTTTATCAACCATAACAGACCCCTTTTTTATTCCACTTTATTTGTTGCCTCTAGCCTATAAATTAACATGGTGCAGTTAAAAAAATCCTACTAAAGTTGTCTGGATAATCGCAAAAATATTTGTATTTATTGCGCAAAAATTTTTTAAACTTAGTATTAATTGCGCAAATTTTAAAACATGAGAATTTAAGCCCTTATGTCGAGCCAATAATTGGCAATCTTGGTGATATTGAGTTTAAATCGAACTAGTGGTCTCAGATAATCCTATAAGGTGACTCTCAAAGGAACGGAAATGGCTAATAATAATCTCGATACAACTGACTGGAGAATTCTCGACATCCTGCAAGACAATGCCGCAATCCCCAACATTGATCTTGCGGATAAAGTATTTTTATCGCCCTCTCCTTGCTCCAGGCGTGTGAAAAATCTCGAAGATAAAGGATATATTAGCAGGCGCGTCAGTCTGTTAGATCCCAACAAAGTCGGCTTACCGGTGACTGTGTTTATTCAGGTCACCCTGGATCATCAAGTTAAAAAAGAACTGGATGACTTTGCTAAACAAGTAACCTCATGGCCAGAAGTTATGGAGTGCTATCTAATGACTGGAGAATTCGATTACTTAATCAGGGTGGTTACGCCAGATTTGCAAAGCTATCAGGAATTTCTTGATCAACGCCTGACTCAATTCAAGGGCATAAGCCATGTAAAAAGCAGCTTTTCATTGAAACCTATTTGCTACAAAACTGAACTCCCACTGGGCCATCATTTAAAAGAAAAACCGGAAATCTAGTTTTTTTATAGGTGACGTATATCTCAGATATAATTTACATTTTATGATTGAATGTTATCCAACTCGAAGTTTTAAAAAGGAGTAAGTGATGAAAAAAATAATATCTGCAGTATTTTTTGTCGTCTTTTTAGTAGGTTGTACCACGTCTACCAAAACTGACTCTACCCCAAAGACCGTCGACATCCGTCAAGGAGAAGAAGTTAAGCGTATCTGCTTTGCAAGCTCGATTAACGGCTGGCGTGAAATTAAAGGGGAGAGACAATCTGTGATTCTTACTAAGGGCGTCAGAGATGAATACCGACTGGATTTATCGGGTATCTGTGACGTTTCTCGCGCAATGAATAATGTCGCAACGCGAACTCGAGGCTCTTCGTGTCTTGGGCGCGGTGATGAAATTATTATCGCCGATGGCCTCTCTGGACTTGACCGTTGTTTCATTAAGAAAATTTACACTTGGAACCCCGACCTACTCAAAAAGACCGAAGATACCACAACACCTGAATCGAAGGACCAAGAATCCTGAAATCCTTAAGTATCGGGTCGAAAGTAAACCATGCTACAAGAGACCGTTAGTCGGTCTCGTTGATAGCGTCGCCCATCGCGTTAACTAGTAAATCTATCTCTTTAGGTGTCGTAGAAAAAGGTAAACCTAACTGTAGTGTGTCCCCGCCATAACGCACATAAAATCCTTTCTCCCAGCATTTCATTGCAGCCTCGAAAGGACGTTTCGCTGGCTCACCAGGAACTGCAGCCAAAGTAATACCCGCAGCAGATCCATAGTTACGGATATCTACCACATTTTTAGAGCCCTTAAGGCCATGTATCGCCTCTTCTAAAATAGGCGCCATGGTGGCAACCTGGTCAAAACTATTTTCTCTTTCAAGCAAATCCAAAGTAGCTAAACCTGCAGCACATGCTAACGGATGTCCTGAATAGGTATAACCATGAGGGAACTCAACCATGTATTCAGGGCCACCTCCATCCATGAAAGTGTCATAAATATCTTGTTTAGCAATCACAGCTCCCATGGGTACTGAACCATTAGTCAATTGCTTCGCCACGTTAATAATATCAGGCACCACATCGTATTCTTCAGCCCCCGTAGCTGCTCCTACCCGACCAAAAGCTGTGATTACCTCATCAAAAATAAGCAGTATCTGATGCTGATCACAGATCTCTCGCAGCCTTTTTAAATAACCAACAGGCGGAGGTATTACTCCAGCAGACCCTGCCATTGGCTCCACAATAACTGCAGCAATATTGCTCGAGTCATGCAGAGCAATCATAGACAATAGCTCGTCAGCTAAATGAGCGCCCTGCTCCGGCATCCCGCGGCTAAACGTATTTTCAGGCAACATTGTGTGGGCAAGATGGTCAGATTCAATAGTCTGACCAAACGTTGCCCGGTTTCCCACGATTCCTCCAACACTAATTCCACCAAAGTTAACCCCATGGTAGCCTTTAGCACGTCCTATCAACCTTGTCTTAGAGGCCATACCTTTTTTGCGCCAATATGCTCGAGCCATTTTAAGGGAGGTGTCAGCACTCTCGGAACCTGACCCCGTGTAAAATACACGGTTGAGGCCTTCAGGCATAAACTGCGTAATTCGCTCAGCTAATTGGAATGCCTTAGGGTGTCCGAATTGGAAACCACTAAAAAAATCTAGGGTGGCTGTCTGCTCTGAAATAGCCTTAACAATTTCTGGTCGACAATGCCCTAGGCCAGTCGTCCAGAGGCCCGACAATCCATCAAATATTTTCCGCCCATCCGCAGCAGTAAGATATCTGCCCTCGGCAGCAACAATCATTCTAGGATTTTGTTTAAACTCACGATTGCCCGTAAACGGCATCCATTGAGCATCAAACTGCTCCTTGGTCACTCCTGCTCTATCATAGAACTGGTGACTCTTTGCATTACCAGAATGTTTAAATAGTTTCTTCAACATAGCTTTAATTGGCCTATTCGTTAACCTCAGCAAAGATTGTATGTCAGATTAGTAAGCCTGAGGATACCCCTGGCGGGATATGCTCACAAAAATCTTAATTTAAAACATGTCTTAAATTCGCCGTATCGGAGCTATATACTCTCAACCACTAACAATAAAGATCTCTATGAGACCACTATGACTTACAAGACTATTGACTATACAACGCTAGATTCTATTTTAACGTTAACACTGTCCCGTCCTGACCACTTAAACTCATTTACTATCGAAATGAGTCACGAATTAATCGATGCCTTTAACCGAGCTAGTAATGACGATGCGGTCGGGGCAATAG
>Ga0233444_10001340_pt1 | contig 28465 bp, 45 predicted proteins | sample SI_124_October20_6_FD_182792 | JGI IMG/M metagenome (GOLD analysis project Ga0233444, IMG submission 182792) | Seawater microbial communities from Saanich Inlet, British Columbia, Canada - SI_124_October2016_10_MG | ecosystem: Environmental > Aquatic > Marine > Inlet | place: Canada: British... | reverse complement strand
AATCAAAGCCATTATATCTACTGGTGACTTCGGATGGTCTAGAGCCGAAAGGTTCTAACCACCAAATAGAAAGAATGGAGGAATAAGCATGGCAAATGTAAATCAAGGAGTAAGATCAGGAAACGCTCTGGGAAGGTTGGCTAACACCGACTTCTCAGGATATGACGCAGACAAAGTAGCACTAAAACCAGGGTATCTAATTAGACTTAGAGACCGGTTCCACCTTGTCGAAGCAGTAGAACCAATGACAGTAGATCTGTTTTTCACAGATAGTGTCAATGTAGGAAACACCGTTTCATCCGGTGTTGCTTCTGCTCTTACTGGAACTCACGGTCCTTCTCTAGCAAAGTATGGAAAGAACTCTATCTCTGCATACTATGATATGACCGCGACAACCACTGCAGGAACTCGCTATGGTAACATCCTAAAGCCAGACTTTGACTCTGGATTTATGGAATTCGGAGACTTGGAACCTTTCAAAGGTAACTTGTATCAATTGTGCCCAACACTACCTAATCAACCTAAGTATATGGCTGCAAACGGAGAATGGCATTCACAAACCGCTTTTGGAGCAACAACACTTACTTCATCAGCAGCAACATCATTCGAGCCTATCGGTTTCCCTGCCGCACAACTACTTGCCGCAGACAACAACCAAGCGCTAGACCTCTTGGATATCGGCGACACAACAGATACCGTTGCTTCAAACGAAAATGGATTCTCCGGATCGGTTTCCGCTACACAAGTGGGAACCGTTTCAGGAAAACTATACATCAAGCACCCTGCAGGTGTCCCCAAATCCGTTCTTGACGAGGCTCCTGAAGGTTCTTCTGGACCATCAGCACACTCGGCTAACGCTCACGGAAAACTTGAAGGTTTATCTGGATTCATTGACGGACAAATGTCCCCAGTAGAAAACCCAGCATGGCAATACAGTCTTTTCATCGAGCACGGAGAAAACAATCTTCCAGTGTTTAAGTTTGTTAATGATTCTGACGAATTTTTAATCGACGGAAGAATCCGTCTAACTGGCTGGAAATACCGCATCCTAGAACTAACCAAGGAACAATTGCAGACCCTTAAGACTCGATCTGGCGGCCGCTTGACTTTCAAGATCATTAATACAACCGGTCTTCCTGTTGCTGGTGCTATGCTTGCGGACTACTTCCCTAAGTGAGGCACTAGTAATAAGAAACGGTGATATCAATGGTAAGAGATCCGAGCGAACAATCTATCGTATCCGCAGTCGGGTTCACAAATGAAACCGACTCAAGGGCTAGCATGATTCGTGAAGATAAAAGGTTCATTACCGAAAAGTTCGGACCAATGGTCTTATCTGCTGGTGAAGTGTTCGATATCGTCAATACTAAAGAAAAGGGCGAACTAGTTTATGTCAAGATTGTCACAGACAATCCATATGCAGCAGTTCTTCTAGAACTCGACGACTCTAGGAATCAAGAACCTAATGGAGAAACCGCAGCAGAGTTAATCTATAGCGGAAGAACCACTAAGTCTGATAACCAGTTCTTTGCCGTAGATGGTGACCCAGCAAAAGGATATTCCCTAGTGTATAACCCTATGACTCCAGAACCTTATGACTATAAGATTAGACTACAACTCCTTAATCTAATCCCTAGGTCTACTGATGTATTTGGAAACAATCTAAACTCCGTCGGTCGATCAGGTCTACCTTCTCCGGCTAGACCTATTCATATGGCTGGAGGAAGTTTTACTTATCCTGGACTTGCAGCAGTCGATTTAGAAACATTTGCAAAAGCCATGGCTAATCCAGTAGCGGCTCAACCTTACGCAGCACCTAATGTGTTTAATGCAGCAGCGTTTGAACAAGATAACTTAACAATCGGTGCTCACACCCCGTATCAAGGACTCGCAGGAAGACCAGTCTTTAGGAGACTTCCTCCATGCATTAGTGCAGCATCGGAAGCAAAAGGCGCAGTCAATATAGATGGTGAACAAATCGCCGATGCCGAAACAGCAACTAACTCTACTGCAGGATTAAAAGTTCTTTTCGGAAGTCAAAGAACCGACGGAACACAATTAGACGCGGGTACATATCCAGGAAGTCCCGCCACCCCTTCAACCATGACACTTACATTGACCGACGATACCGAAACCGACGCATCGGGAGTAGGAGCAATCGCAGGATCTGATGCAGCAATTGTAGGAAAACGACTTTTCGTTAGAAACGGAGACACCATCCACTTCCCAGGAGTTGTGACCTTGGCCGCTAACGATGGCGGAACTCGCAACAAATTAACAGTTTCTCCAGGACTTGCCGATATTCCTGCCAAGTTTGAAGTGACCGTTGATTCCGATACGCAAACAATAGGAACTATTGTTACAGAAGCGGAACTAACTCCAAAGATACTAGTTAAGCAAATTATTATTAAAAGGCGCAAGTTGGTAAGTTTCGAGGGGTGAATAAGTATGGCATATAAGAATCCGATTTTTGATTACGCAGATAGACACCCTTTCCTTGCATTTCTAGTAATACCAATAGGTATGAATGTTCTAGGCAGAGCAATCGCTATGTCTATTCGTAGTGCTAAGTATGGTAGCCCATTATCTGCTATCATGCCCACAGGAGATCAGGAAACTCTTAACTTAGGTTCTATTCGCACAGAAGGTGGAGATGAACTAGATCACTTGTTTAGAGGAACTGCAAGACTAGGGCAAAACGAAAGAGATTCTAGCGAAAGGGAGTTTGTTCAACCACAACCAGAGTCTCGACCAGTCCGATACGATAAAGAATGGAGAGATGAAATCTTTCTAAATAATCCTAATTATAAATCACGAAAAGAAGACCCATCACAAACATCAGTATTTGCAGGCCTTAGTGGAGTTCATAAACTAAGGTGATTTAATGCGAGGAACTAATACTTGGCAATCTGCTAAACAGGCAAAGCATTTTGGTATAATAGGTGCGGCTTTAGGAGGCGCACTTGGAATGGTTATCGAAGCAGTAGGTCCAGATGGCTCTACTGCAAAGGACTATGCTTTGACGGCAGGTCTTGGCTCGGTAGTTCTAGGGAGTGTGTTCCAAGTAGGAGGAATGATGCATGTTAATAATCAACAGGTTGGCCCTGGTCTACTCTTTACACCTATACTAGGAACGGCAGGTTTTGCTACAGGAGTAACATTTAGTAGGTTTAAACGACGCCAGTCCGATATCAAAAATAATATAACTATGGGACTCGTCGGTTTGCTTACTGGCGGATTAGTCGGTGGAGCAATAGATGTTCTATTACCTAACAACCAATAAAGGAGAGATAAAAATGGCAAGCATGTTTGGACCAAGCCCTACACCCGTAAAATACACATATAACTATAGTGGTGGCAGTAGCCCTTACTATGGTGATGAGACCGCAGCACTCTATGGCTTTGGTGGACTCCCAGAAAGAACTTCTCTTATGAAGATTCTAAAAGAATCTGACCATCTTCAACTATATGGCGGTCATGGTATGCATGGCTTAGGAGATACAACCGCTGCAACAACTGCAGCAGTTACTACAGGTGTACTAACAGGAGTTGTAGTCACAGGTCTCGCAGTTAGTTATGTTCTAGGTAGATATGTCGGTGCACCTATCATTGAGATGGCAAGTGGTCAAAAACTATCGCTCTCTCAAAAGAGAGGCGTTGGTGTCGCCACCATGATTATTTGAGGCGATTGAATGTTTAAAGAAGTAGGCAAGTTCACTAGAAACCATCCGTTCCTAGCATTTGTATTTGCTGCTACGACAGTTTATGTTACTTCTGAAAACTTCCGAGCAATTCAAGCAGGAAAAGGAGATTACTGGAACCGAGGAATTTACGGAATCGGATCTGGACCTTTCGCTCGTCACCAACAAATGAAGTCTATGAGAGTTAGCCCCACTGGTGCTTCTACTTCTACAACTACTTCTTCATCTTCTTCACACGCTATGTTCATGAACGACGAACATAGAGGCGAACCTTCTATGCCTATGCCTATGATGCTACATGGAGTGCCTTCAAATGTTAAGCGCCGCGTCAATCATGGAGAGTTTAACCAGGAAGTTCTTCCAGATGAATACGGCATTAGCGGTATGCATATGACTGATAGTCCAAAAGATCACACCGATATTCTTGGTAGTGAACACGGCATTATGCCAATGATGGGCGGAGATGGTTGGGTATGAAGAAAGGAACTAAGAAAATTTTAGCATATAGTATTGCAGCAGCAACAGTTTATTATATTTATACCACAAGAATAAGCACTACTATGACTCTAATGCCTCAAAGTGTTCCAGCAAATACTCAGATGACTCTAATGCCTCAAAGTGTTCCAGCAAATACTCAGGGACCTAAAGACCCAAGTTTGCAATTCTACGGTATCGGCAATCCCCCTAATTGGTATTGAGGGGATAGCATGGGAAACGGTATTCGTCGCAAAGACCAAAAGCATACCGTTAGAGATCGAGCGGACTTGATGTGGCGAGATGCTAACATCAATATCTATGGCTTTGAAGATGTTAATCAAATGGCTTTAGATGATCGATACGGCAAAGTAGGAGCGCCGTTATCTAAGCGTCGTAATGGAGAAGGTCCAGCAGGTAGAGATGCTCCCCCAGGACTGTTTGGATGGAATGATACTGTAATAATCAAAAACCCTATGTTAGACACAATGGTTAAGTTATCATTTATTGCAACAGCCGCAAGTGTAGGTTATAGGCTAATAAAAAAGCGTTGAAGGCGGTTATTGCATAAGCGTATTTGCACCGCAGTCCAAACACATTACAATATCTCCACCTTCAACGCGGTGTAAGATAGTATCTGCGCTATCACAATGAGGACAGCGCATCACTAATCACTTACTCGTTAAGATTTTGCTCCAAAAGAAGAGCAGTATTGACTAGAGAGACCAGTTGGTCTTCTAGGTCGTGGTTGCTGACATTTTGTGAAAGCAAAACTGTTTTTCCTTGGATCTCAATCTCTATCTTAATGTTGGTTTCTTTAACTTCTCGCATATTAATACATCCTATTGCCCTAGTGGGCTTACCTATAGGTAAGTTCGTTGGTTATATATAGATTATCACTCTTCTTTTGGAGCAAATCTAGGTAAAGTTTTTTCTTCGGCGGTAGGTTTCCACTCGACTTTAGAGGGTCCATCGGACTTTTCTGTATGTATCTCTCGCTTATGACGATGATTTTTCTTGTATAGACGGTCATCTTTATTATACTTCTGCCGAGCACCTCGGAGGCCGACGGCCTGTTCATTAGTCCAAGTAATAGCATGCTTTTGTTCTTGATTTTGATCAAGATGGCGATTAAAGCCCATAACATCGTCCCAAGGATCTCCTACGCATACTTCGTTTGCTACAACATGCTTCCAATCACAACTCATACATTGGACTTTGATAATATGAGTCCAAGGTTGTGTATCGCCTCTAGAAGAAGTCCTTTCAGTCTCTACCCCACCTATCTCATGAAACATTCTAGTTTCTGCATGACCGCATATAGGACAATGTAATGGGTCGCCTACCGAATATCGACGACCATTGTATTCGTCAGGTTGTCCACCTTCATAGACAAGAAGTTCGCCTTCTAAAGGAACGCTCTTTTCTGCAATCATTGTGCAGATAGGACACTTCTTCTTAATGTTCCATTCGTTACCTGTAATTCTCTCGTCCATCTTCCTTCATCTCCATAGCGATTTCTTGCATCGAATCAAACATGATATTCATTAGAGAACTCATAGCAAGATATGAAATCCCTCTATAGTCGCCGGAATACTTCACACTAAAAAAGCCAGCGTCGTTACCTGCTGCGACCACAACATCATGAACTCCTAACTCCTTTAATTCTTCAACGAATCCATCAATGCGAGCGAGTATAACTTCGTTGCTCATTCCTCTTCACTCTCCGCAATACATCTCTTGCAACTATGCTTTCCTTCAAATTGAGGACCGTGGGCTAAAGGTCTTTTGCATTTCACTCTTCTTCACCAACCTTACCTATGAACTTAGATAGAGAGTTTCGTAGTTCTCTAATAGAGTTCTTAGCCTCATCGTTTAGATGTATATCTAAGTTATAGTATCTAACATTACGAAGCACATTTGCTAGACGCTGATATCTTCCAGCCCCTTCAAACTTCATTTTAGGAAGTTCGGAATTATAATGTTCGAGAGCAGCGACCCAACAAGAGTGGCACATAACTATAGAATCTTGAACTATTTCTGATCTTGTTACTGTGTCTACATCTTCCCATTGGGAAGAAGAATACATATCGGAAGCCCCAACAACAATCTCTTGCTCATATTCTTCATATAAGGCCGGCTCTAAAACATGACTTCTAGTTCCACTACCGCATTTTATACATGGTCCGTATTTACTCTTGATTTCGGGTCTTTCGAATCTCCGCATGGAACCTAACTATATCGTTGGGGACTTAAGGAATCCTATTGGACAGGAAGCCTAAATACCATAGAGTATGTGCGAGTAATCATGGCAGGCAATTCGAACGATGGTATTAAGGTTGTTACAGGCAAAGGAAGCACCAACACTAAACCCGTTTCAGGAGTAGGAACCGATGAAGGACAAGTTATGCTTGTCAATGATGTAGGAAGGGCGGAGTTTGCCGCTCCACACTTTCCTTTGCTAACGATTGGAACTTCTACACTAAATCTTCTAGCGGCTATTCAGGCGGCTATTGCTACAACTAATACGGATGCTGCAAGAGCACGATGGGGAATGACTGACAACAGCGATGTCCCAAACGACTTTTCAGCAAAGAGAGGATTCTTGTTCAAAGCAGACGCCGAAAACGCCAAACCTATTTTCATAGGAACATCTCTCGTTGATGCAGATGGCTCAAATGTCATCTCTGGAATGCCTTTATCTGCTAGTGAAAGTCTATTCGTGGAAGTGACTAGAGCCTCTACATTTCATTTTAATGCTGGTGCTGCTGACATGAAACTTTACTTCCTTGCCATTTAAGGAGGTAAAAGAATGGCATACGCAACAAGTGGCGATACGGTAAATATTGCTAATGATGGCACAGTAGTCGATGCAGGAGCAAAAGGCAAATATAAGGTGATACGAGTCGTTAAACAAAAGGAGATTTGGAGCGGACCCGAAGGTGTGTTCCGAAGACGACGACAAATTCAAGATCATGGACATGGTGTAGTGGAGATTCTGGTGGTATAATTATGGCATATATGAGCACAAACACCGGTGGAGGAACACCAACAAAAGCAGAAGACGCGGACGGCAATACTAAAGTCCAAGTCGAAGAGTCAGCAGACGAAAACAAAATTCGTTTTGACACCGCAGGTTCGGAGAGAATGATTATCGATGAAACAGGCAAAGTAGGTATTGGAACCTCTTCTCCTGCATCAGCAGTCGAAGTTCAAGGAGGGCTAACCACTACGGGTTCAGTATTGACTCTTTCAACAAAAGAAACAACAGTCGTAGCAAACGATGTATTAGGTCGCATTAACTTCCAAGCACCATTAGAAGCAAGTGGAACAGATGCTATTTTACCTGGTGCATCCATTCATGCCTTAGCCACTGACACATTCGCCGCTGACAACAACGAAACCGCGATTGTGTTATCCACTGCATCAAGCGATGCAGAACATGGTTCAGCGACAAGTGGTGCAGTGTTTGAAAGAATGCGTATAACATCTGCTGGAAATGTAGGAATTGGAACCAGTAGTCCAAATGCAGACCTGCATGTAAAGACAACAGGAGCAAGTAATAACCTTGTATTAGGAACAAACGAAGTAACAGGTGTAAAGGGTTTATTAATTGAAAGCACTCGAAATCACGACCAAAATAGCGGCCCAGTGATAGGTTTTTACAGAAATGGCGAAAATAATGCCTCTAACGCAGGAGGTAGTCAATTAGGTAATGTTCTTTTTATTGGAGAAGATGACGCAAATAACGCTACAATTTATGGACAATGGAAGACATGGGTTATAGAAGCAGCCAACTCTCCATCTCCATCGGAAGCATATGGTATGGCTATTCAAGGATTAGTAGGTGGAGCAAATAAAAGTTTCATTAATTGTCTAGGTGCAGTAGATGATGCCTCTAACGACTATGACTATGGAGGTTTATTAGGTGCAGAAGTTGTAATAAATCAAAATTCTGCAGATATGGACTTTAGGGTTGAATCAGTGAGTGAGGTTAGTATGTTACATGTTGATGCAGGGAATAATAGAGTAGGTATTGGCACCTCTTCTCCTGCATCAACAGTCGAAGTTCGAGCAGGGCTAACCACTACGGGTTCAGTATTGACTCTTTCAACAAAAGAAACAACAGTCGTAGCAAACGATGTTCTTGGGCGAATCAACTTTCAAGCACCATTAGAGGAAAGTGGAACAGATGCTATTTTGCCTGGTGCATCTATTCATGCTTTGGCTACCGACACTTTTGCCGCCGACAATAACGAAACCGCGATCGTGTTATCCACTGCGTCAAGTGATGCAGAAGGCACAGCAGGTGGTGGGTTAAATGAAAGAATGCGTATAACATCTGCTGGAAATGTAGGAATTGGAACTACTAGTCCTAATGCCGCATTGGATGTTCAAGGAAGCGTTCGCTTTAGAGCATCGGTCGAAGTCTGCACAAGTGACCCCGCACCCGCAAATGCAGAAACGGGAACGATATATCAATTCACTAAAGGTTCTGCTGGAGTATTCACACTACCAGCAAGCCCTCCTGTGGGAACGCAGTTTGTTTTAGTTAATGGAACTGCTAACGATATTGTTATCACAAGACCACACGCAAGCGTTAAAATCAACGGTGCTACTGCAGACAAGACCAACACTACGGCTTATGCTGCTACTTCTATTGTTGCTGTTGTTTCGAATGGCAACAATTCAGAATGGTTAGTATTTGGTGGTATTTGATGTTTCCACTGGCTAGCGGAGTTGCTATGGGGCAATCTGCTGCAAGTGGAGGCTTTACTGCCGAAGTATATATTAATCCTGCTGGTGGAATTGCTGGCCCATCGAGTAATATATTCGTGCAAGCAGGTATTCCCGTATCAGATGGGGCTTCTGGCTTTGAATTTATAGATGGAAGCACAGATGATACAGTAGGAACTTTAGGTACGGCTTCTAGCCCAACAAGAACAACACAAATAATGGAAGTTTCAACGGCAGACTTAGCATCAGCATATAATACTGTTAATACAGGAAGCGTAAATATTCTAATAGCGGGTTTTATCAGCCATAATGGAGACTCGGCAAGTAGTTTTCTATGGTCTATGCCAAGTAGTATTATAGTTTCTAGTAGTATGACTAATAGTTCTGCCGTTGCTTTTGAAACTCACGAAGATAGAGAAACAAATAAAAACAATGCAACTTTTAGTGCTAGTAACCAGCAAGGGCTATATCATGGTTTTGGCACCGAAGATGTGGGTTCGGGATTCTATCAGGCACAAATAGACTATGGCGGAGGTAGGGGAGCAATAACTTTCCCTTCTAATGGAGATACTTTTACAGTTAGAATAACTGCTTCGGCAACCGTGACAAAGGATGGAACAGACTATGCAAGCACTAGTGCCATACACGATTTAATAGTAAACATAACTTCTTGAGGAATAAACATGACAAGAATAACAGTAAATATACCACAAGGAACATCGGGAGACTTTGAAGTTGCACACTACACTAATACAACTACTGACAATATGTGGCAAATGTATTTAGAAATGAAACAAGAATCTAACCTAAACTATTGTGTGTTATTACATAGTGATTGTGATATGCCAATCATGCAAGACTCCGAAGGAGAGTATAGAGAACATCAGTGGTTGTGGGATAGTGCTACTGGACATGTATTAATTGGAGGTCTTGGAATAGGAATGGTAAATGAGTTTTTGATTAATTCTCCCCATGTCACTGCGGTCACTATTATAGAAAACTCTCAAGATGTTATAGATTTAGTTTGGCCGCATTGTGCTAAAGACAATAGATTTAATTTAATACAGGCTGACATAGAAACATGGACACCTCCCGCTAACTCTCATTGGGATATAGCATGGTTCGATACTTGGACTACTGCTAATTCTCTATCATATAATGAATATGGAACGCTAATGAGAAATAAATATTCTACTTATTGTAGCGATATAGGATTTTGGGGAAGTTTACCTCCGTGATTACTTTATTGATAATGTCTATTGGTGAAAATGTGCCAAGGTTAGGTCAAACTAGTTTGGTTTTATTTTTAATTATTGGAAGTATATGGGGATTTGGGGCGGGAAATAATTAGCCATAAATTCTTAATCCCAGTGATATAGGAATGGTTACGCCCTTATAGTGTAGTTTGGATATCACCTCGGCTTGCGGAGCCGATAACCCAGGTTCAAATCCTGGTAGGGGCGCCATTAATCTTTATATCCCAAGTGAAGTAGTAGAGACCATGACAGAGAAAGTCACGGATGCAAGCCAAAAACAACAAGCGACCGCCCAGCAAGTAAATATCTTTGCTGCAAAGGAAATAGCAAACTTCGTTAGAAGCACGCTAGGTCCGATGGGGATGGATAAAATGCTGGTCGATCAAGCGGGAGATACCATCGTCACAAATGACGGTGCAACTATTCTTAGAACAATGAATGTTACCCACCCAACCGCTAAGATGATTATAGAAGTAGCAAGAACTCAAGAAGAGAACTGTTACGACGGAACAACATCTTCCATTATCCTCACAGGGGAACTAATGAAACAAGCGGAGGGACTTCTTTCTAAGAAGATTCACCCCACAATGATTGTGAAAGGTTTCAAACTAGCAGCAAGCGAAGCGGAGAAAGCACTCGAAGAAATTGTCGTAAAAGAAGATTTGATGACAGTTGCTAAAACCGCCATGACCGGAAAATCCGCAGAGAGCGATAAAGAATCTCTCGCAGACATTTGTGTCGAAGTCGCCCAGGCCGCTAAAATTGCAGACATTTCGGTTATCAAAAGAGCAGGGGCGAAAGTTTCTGACTCTACTGCTATTGCCGGACTACTTATCGATAAGTCAATGATGCACCATTCTATGCCTGAAGTTGTAAAAGATGCTAAAATTGCTTTAATCGATATTGATATTACACTTCCCGACTTTGCACAGCAAGTGCAAGTGCAAGTAAATAATAACGATGCAGTCGAGGAATTCATCAATAAGCGTAAGGCGCAACTACAGGCTTTAGCAGAGAAGATTATCGACTCTGGTGCCAATGTTGTTCTTTGTCTAAGAGACATAGATAAACTTGCAGTAGAATACCTCGCAAAGAATCGTATCTATGCCGCTCGCCGTGTTGCTAAGTCTGACATGGAAGCAGTTGCTAAAGCGACAGGGGCGCGTATCGTATCGGCCATCGATGACATTGTTTCCTCTGACTTAGGTTCTTGCGGACTATTTGAAGAAATACTTGTAGGCGACGAACCGCTAATTAAGATTACAGAAACACCAAGCACTAATGCAGTATCGGTTCTTCTTCGTGCACCAACAAAACATGTAGTTGATGAAATCGGAAGAGCATTCGATGATGCAGTAGGAGTAGTATCATTAGCATACACTAGTGAGCAAACCCTAGCCGGAGGAGGTAGCAGTTATATGTATCTCTCTAGAAAACTTAGGAACTTTGCTGCAACTGTAGGTGGTAGAAGCCAAATGGCGGTTGAAGCCTTCGCAGAAGCACTAGAAATAATTCCTTCTACTTTAGCCGAGAACTCTGGTCTAGACCCATTGGATACACTCATAGAACTTCGTCAAGCGCACGCCACAGATAATAAGAAATCTAACTTTGTCGGAGTCAATGTATATGATGGTGGAGTTATTAACATGGTAGATCTGGGTGTTATAGAACCATTTGCGGTTGTATCACAAGCAATTCAATCTGCTGCGGAAACAGCAGCCATGATTTTGCGAATAGATAATATCATTACCGCAAAGAAACTAGCGGAGATTGGGGAAGATGGATTCCACTACTGAACAAATAGTGCAAGAAGCACTAGCCGCGTTAGAAAAGACTGGCGCTAGTTTTATGTTAGTCGTCGAAGATAAGCAGGGAGTAGCCATCTTTAGTAACAGCCCTGGAGACCGACTTTACATTGTGAATAAGGAGGAATGAACATGCCAATGGAACCACCAAGAAGCCCGCTAATAGACCTTTACTATGGTAATAATGAACTATCTTCTGGTAAAGACACGATTTCAAGAGAAGAACTTAGAGAAATACAAAAAGAACAAGAAATTAGACTTTTAAGCACATTTGCTGTGCAGTCTATTTTCCTTTCGCTCGCTATTATGCTTTACGAAACCTGGGAGTTTAGTCAGTTCTCAGAGCCTTATCAAGCGGCGCTATTCTATGGTATGCTAGGGTTTTCCTTCCAATCTTCCCTTTACTTTGTATGGAGAACAATGTTTGAGGACTCTAGTAACCATCGAAAGGATATGAAGAGAATGAAGAATCGCCAAAAGAATAAGATGGCGCAAGTTAAGTTTGGCATCCAAAAGAAACAGATGGAAATGCTTTTAGAAAGCCAAATGTCTCAATACACTAACTCGATGGATGTTGCTATGAGCGACGGGCATATTGATAATAGCGAAATGGCTATGTTAAAGCAACAGTTAGCACAAATACAACAAACCGCGCAACAGATTCAACCCCAGCAACAACAACAACTGCAACAACCGCAACAACTAGACTTAGAAGCGTTAGCAAAGCAACTAGGACTTGACCGTTTTCGCGTAGGACCGATACCTCTCGGCCCAAAACTAACGGTATCGCAGCCGCCAGTAAAGACGGTGAGCATAAAGCAAGAGGCAGAGAAACTAGATCTAAACCCAACGAGCGAATAACTTGTGGTGCTATGACTAAAGTTGGTGGCAACTGTAGAAGAATTACTAAAGGGGACAAGTGCTGGCAACACCAAAGGTGACATTATGGGCGCGATATTCAAGACTATGCAAGACGACCAGCAAGAGTCTATGCTAAAGACTCTCCATGTAGGCAATACTTGGGAGTTTAGATACTTCAAATTTAAAGCATGGTGCTATGGAATCGGTGCCAGTATATGTTCTGTTATAGCAACGGCAGGGGTAGATTATGTTATTATCAAGACCACCGAGCATAGTGGAATTATTGGATGGCTATTTGGGTGATTAGATGGCCTATGAGATTGTTTTTGCTCATGGCATCTGGCAAGTGTTAGCGCGAGGAAAGAACTTCATTCCTCACAATATCGGAGTCTATGGGGCAACCGAGTCGGGCAAAACGACTTTAGACAAACAATTCACTACTAAAGGAGAAGTTAGAGAACTAGGTTTGCTCGATCGAACCCACCACGATAAAACACATTTGATTTCAAGAGAACTCAAACTTCCTTCTGCCACGAAAAAGCACATCAAATCGGAAGGATTGGAAAGAACAATTGTTTCTTCTGACATCGGAGGACATGTCCAATATCACTCTATGTGGTTACGGGACATGATTAAAAGAAAAGTCACAACTGTAGTTATAGTAGTAGATCATAGACATTTATTAGATAGTGATAACTTAGCAAATCAAACTGCATTAGGGTATCTAGTTAGAGCATTATCGACTAAGACAATCCCTAAAGGGCTTACACTAAGACAACGGTTAAGGGCTAGAAAGTATGCACCTAAGCGTATTATATTACTCGCCAACAAAGCAGACGAATGGTTAGATGAAGAAGGATATGACCTTTGGGATAAGGGGTTTATCGCTAGACATAGCATCTTTGATGTGTTTAGAGAAGATATGTATGCCCTCCACGAAGTTCATATCCCCGTATATATTGATGCTATTAGTGCGAGATACGGCTGGAATGTGGAGAACGCCGTTTTACAGGGGATGAAGATATGAGTTTTCAAGATGATAGAATATTAAATATGATGCAGCAAATGCCGCAATACCAGCAAGGACAATACGATGAAGTGGTAGCACAAGTAGACTTTGAACTAAGCGACCACCCCGACCCTAAAAAGCAACGGCGTCAAAACATTAAGCGAGCATTGAAGGCGCTCAAGCCGACAAAAAGAAGTTTATTTTCTCCGAAGAGATATTGGTTTAGAGGAAAGTATGCGTATAACAAGCCACACCAATGCTGTGTAGACGGCACAAACTGCATAAACCAAGACTACGGTGATTTATTCGATCAGTATTTCCGCGACCCACATACTATGCAGGTAAAGAGATTCCAGGCGTGGACAGGTATTCATGTAGGGCAAGGAAAGAGACTAGAATCTACATACTGTCCTCAACATATGATGTTGTTTCACAAGTTAAATGAGTGGACAGAACAAGAGGAAGCCGAAGCGGATCCAAACTTTTTCCAAAAACTAGCGAAGCGAGGAGTGGCTTTAGTCCCAGTTAAGCGCGGGCCGAAAAAGGAAGAGCATCCTTTGATTGTTAAGTGGACCCCCGTATTCATGGAAGCAAGAAAAGACGGCATTCCCGTAGTTCATTATAAGAATCCTGTAACAGGAGATAACGATATTACTATGCTCGTCTTCGATAATCGAGTTTTACAAGCAACAATGCCTTCAGACAATACCCTTTCTTCGACTATGGACATGTCCAAATATCATAAAGTTGTAGAGGAAATGAGCCGACAATAGGGGCAAAGTCGTTAAAAGGAAGTATAGGTTGGGATAATTATGGCGCTATGGAATAAGAACCCTATGGGCAGCGGATTAACTCCTCCAGGAGTTGGGAATGGAATTAGCCAAGACCAAATGTCCCTGTTCGCAAATGCAGCACAATCTTCCGGACTAACTGATATGGCTAGAAGCCAAGTTGATCAAATGACGGGTGGAATGCAAAATGAAGACCAAGTTCAGTTATTGTATCATCTAATGGCTGTGCAACCTAACGAAATGAGTTTATTCTTCTTAGAATACCCACAGTTCTTGACAGAACTCTCGGCACTTATCGGACTAATTATTAGAAAAGAACTCTATGCCTGGTTCGCTTCTGGTGTTATTCCAACAACCGTTAATCCAGAAAAAGCCGCTTCCGCAGGTTATTCTACCATTACACAAGAAAATATCGACACCCAAATCGGTAAAGTAGTCCCTGTTCAAGACATGCAGATGAAGATGCACCAAGCAGATAATCAAGCCATGCAAATGATGAATGGGCATCATCAACAACAGATGATGGGTCAAATGCAGCAACAACAAATGATGCAGCAACAATATCAACAACAAATGATGGGGCAACAAGCACCACAAAGACCTGGAATGGCTTCTGCTCTAGGTGGCTTTGGTTCAAGTCTTATTAGAGGTAGTCTAGGATTACCACCTGCACAGACCCAAGCACCTATGTATAACGGCTATCCTCCCCAGCAATAAGGGGGTAGCAAGTTATGGCTGAGACAATTCCGCCAAAAGGGATGGCAATAACGGCATATCCACCTATTGTAAAGACTGCTGAAACTAGCAGAATGATAGACTTAGCAAAAGCCATAGTGAATTTAGAAGCCGTAATAGCCGAGTGCAAAAGTCAATTTGACAAAATATTGATTCCAGAATCAATGTTTTTCTTAGCAAAGTTTGGACCGAACCCCTTTACAGCCATAATTACAACCTATTTTAAAACCCCAGAAGGTAAGCCTAAAGCATTAACTCCTAGTGAAGTTGCAGCAGTAGGCACGGAGTTAGCAAACTCTGGTTCGGCGGAAAATAGCGTAGAGCCATCGCCACTAGTGTATAAGCGAGATAAAATGATTATACTTTTAACTTATGTCAATAGATATGTTAAGAATAGGCAAACTCTTGAAGCAACTAAAGTGGAGTTGTTAGAACTAGGAACATCTTCTTTTATTTCTATGAAAGCCCCGCCAATCCCTAGACAAATAAAAGTCATATTAGAGTCTGGACAATTTACTGCTCTAAATGTTACTAGCAACTCTCCTATGTTATGGAATAGTTCAAAAAAGGCTATCGGGAATCAACTATCTTCATTTCTTAAATTAAAGTCTGGACAAACACTAGAAACCGGCTTAAAGTCCAAGTTTAATTTTACATTTAGAAAAAGATATAATGAATACTTTCACCCAAGTGGATATGCTTTATTCCCATTCCTTATCTATCATGCTAAATCTATTCTTGCTGATCCAACACCTATTGGTTATTGGGGTCATGTTGCTAAGTATAGGCTTCATGCTTCTAGAGTTGCAGAAAAGATAAGTGAAGTTAGATTAGTGGAAGTTAATCCTATTACAGGTGCCCCTTTTGACAAGGGAATAGTTGTGGGTGTATATGCTGATGAACCTTCTAATGCATTAGCAGCAGTTAGTAAAATGTATCCATTTGTCTTAGAACTAAAATCACAAGAAAATGTTAGTTTAGATAAGTCCATAGTTATTAGTGATTATACATCAAAACTAAAGGATAGTGCAGACAGATGGGCTTTGACAGGAAAGAAGAATGAAAGAACTTTTGTTAATATCATTAGAACTACTTGGGATTGGGCAGACTTAGAATTGAAAAAGTATAAAACTTGGTATAGTGCATTTAACTCTGGAAACAAAGCGAATAAAGGAACTAGAACATTCCAACAACAGCAACTATTAGACTTCCAATCAGACGATTTGAATAAAAGAAGGGCCGCCCTTAAATCCGGGACTCCGCAAAGGTCGATAAGTCATTTACTATTTGGCGGCGATGCAAGACAAATGCGTAATTGCTTCCCTATTTCTGTATCGGAATTTTATCTTCTTCCTGCGGGAACGGAAGAAGCATTACAAAGACTATGTTTAGTTAGCAAAAGTAATGCTTTGATTCGGGTCGTGAACCAGAGATTGAAGGGAACTAATGCAACAGGAAAGAAATATGCCGTGCAGTCAGAACTATCGAAAGATAAATTTCAATCAGAACTTAAGTTAATCAATAACGATATCCAACTATTGAAAGCAGCGATATCAAGTCCTTATCTATATACCCTAGGATATGAGAAACTCCTAACTGGTAATTCACTAGAGAACCTAGGTATGAGTTCTACCCTACAATGTAGAATGAGAGTTAAGAAAATGTTTGAAGAAGCAAAGTGGCCTCGATCTAAAGGAGAGTTAGTTTTCAAAGCCCCCGTTAATGATGATGCGGATTCACAGGTGATGCGTGGGAAGTTTAATACCGCCATGAGGCAAGCAGGTAAAGTTGCCCCAGAAGAACTATCTTACTTTGAAATGCCAAACATGAAAGTAGATTATACTTACGAAGTAGGGTCTAAGTTCTCATCTCCTAATTACGAAGTCGCCCCTGGAAATGGATTCCCATTTACAACTAATCAATCATCGGTTAATCTTCAATTGTTTAGATACTACGATGCAGGAAAAACGAATGCTAATTGGAAGACTCTTTACATTAAGAGAGAATTGAAGTTCTCAAAAGGAGTTTATAGTAAATCTAGAGATCGAAGCACAGAACCAGATAAATTTACTTCTATGACAATTATTCCTCCAGAAGAGATTAATAGAATAGATAGCGGAATAGGTGCGTCTAACTTTAGAAACGATGCTTTAGTTGCTGGAGGGTTTGGTCTTGGTATTAGCCTACTAGCCATAGGATATAACGCATTTAGGAATCGTCAGTTAGGCGATTAGAACAAGAATGCTTAAAGAAAGGTAACTCATGGGGTGTAAAGATGGTGGCTAGTCGTAATCAACAACATGTAATTGCAAGAAGTTTCGGCAGCGCCCCAAATGGCTCGATGCCAACATACTTTTCAGGTAATGAATTAGGGCAGTATGTTAATCCTAGAGAGTTCGCTAATCCTGTAATGGGGAGAAAACATCTAGGCTCACATATGGCGCAAGTAGAAGGAACTTCATTAGGAGTATTGGGAATAGGTCAAACAGATACTACAGTTATGCTTGCACTCGGTATGATTTATGTCGGACTTGGATTCCCAGGAGCAAAACCAGTTGCTAAACAACTTAAGAAAATTGTGAATAAGCCATTACCTGTTTTACAAAATCTAACACTAATGTCAGGTGTAGCAGTATTGTTATACCGACAATTTAAGGAGGCTTAATTATGGACCCAGCACTAATGTTTGGAATGGTATCAGAACACGATGAAGAAGAAGACGAAGCATTTGATTTATCGGGATGGATGAGCAGATCTGTGCCTGATTTAGGTTCCCCTATGATTAATGAACCAACGGTTAGACCTAGAGGTGGCTCTGCTGGTCCTAGTGACAATGTAATGGCATCGGCTTCTATTGCGGCTGGCCCAGAACCACAATTTACTTCCCGTCCTAGAAACAATCCTTCTAATCTTGGATATACCTATGAGTCTACTAGAGACGAATGGTATAATCCACTATACGCTCACGATGACTCAAGGCTTTTCGGTGTCGCTGGACCAAGCAACCCTAAAGCAATAGTTGCTATCAAGGTTGCAGGGCTTGCGGGTATGGTTTTGAGCACCGCCGTGGGCCTGGGAGGGGGAAAGGGACCTAACAAAACTGTATTTACTCTTTCGACTCTCGCCGTTGCCCACCCTACTCTAGGGTGGAATCATGGTGCATTCAAGAGGCCAGAAGGTAGCACTTTTGGTGTCATTTTTAAAAATGCTGGAAAGGCAGCAGTTCATTTGGGCGCATTATACGGGGCATATAAAATCATTAGGAGATGAATATAGTGTCTTACTTTGGAACTTCCGGCCCTAGAAGCGACTTCAATCGTTCTATCGGCGCAGGCTATGTTCGTCGCCTTAACTTACAATCACAGCGTAATACCAGAGGTATTGGTTCTATTGGACAAGCCCCACTTAAGTTAAGCACCTTTAACACGCGAAAAGCGGTTAAGAATACTATTGACAGACGAGGATTTAATATTAGAGACCGATTAAATGATTGGTATAATAGTAAAACACCTGACCAATATGGAGATGTTAGGGAATTACATAGAAAAGTAGAGGCTTGGCAATCACAGGAAAACGATGTAGTTAGGGTTAAGTTGCAGCAAAAGCAAATTGCAGAAGCAAGACACTCAGCATTTGCTCTCGATGTTGATGAGATGTATAACTTGAATAATATCGTTAAAGAGCAATTTCAACTAATTACTGACGGCCGCCATCAAGAAGCAAATGATAATATCGTTACAGAAACTATCAAAGAAGCCGCTAAATTAGATAACAAATACAAAGATTCAACGGAAGACACTTATATCCCTGGATATTCTAACATATTCGGAAGATATACTGGTTTAAACTTTAGATCAGTGGAGATTTCTATGCTCCAATATGCAGGCGGTAAGTTTGATGCTAATGGGGATTTGTTAAAGGTGGGTCTTTTACAAAAGCGAGACCTCGCTCGTGAAGAGCACACCAATGCAACAGAAGTTTTAGATAGAGTCTATGTTAAAGATGTAGAAGATTGGATGGTTTCTGGGCCACTTATGCGTGAAAGTAAAACTGCACTAGTAATCTCACCCATGATGTTAGCCGCAGGAGTTATAGGAGGCATGTATCTTCTGAATAAACTCTCTACGCGTGGACCTAGAAAGGCCACAGGAAATAAAAGCGCAGCATACGCTGTATTTAGTTGAAGTGGTTAATATGAAGAAACAACAAAAGAAATTTGTGATAGCAGGAATCGGTGGAATAGTTCTATACTCCCTGTATAGACAAAGCAGCACGGGACTAAATGGTCTTGGATTCTTGACCTTACCCTATGAGTATGCCCCTAGCGCTCCTAGTTATTCCTATAATGAACCATCCTATAGTAGACCTATGTATAATGAGTATTCCTATTCCCCTGTTAAGTTCACTTCCGACAATAGAAGTCCTTACGAAGAAGGATATTCGCAGACCCCTTCTTTCTCTTCAAAGATGGAAGACGATGTATTCCTAAACATGGTTAGGCAAATTAGCGAAACTGACGGAGTAACCGTTATCGAGAATGCAACATCTATGTCCTCGGCCCCCTCCCTAAATGCGGGGTCATCTCTTAACACTCTAAGAGTGGTTAAGAGCCAACTAGACAGCGCTATGGCTTCTAATAGGCTAACTTCCGACCATGTAGCATACCTAGATAGCATTAGCAATATGCTATCGATGCGAATAATCGCTTTAACTCCTGTAGAAGTAGATACGGCCGAAAGCATTGGTGGAATCTTTTAAGTAGCGAGTGAAGGTGGTATTTCTATGGCAAGAAAGACAAGTCACCTAAACAAAATTAAGATTAAGCCTACTGGTCCTCTCGCAGAAATGATTGGTGGTAGCGCTATTTCTCGACCCCAAGCAACTAAAAAGGTCTGGAACTACATCGACAAGCACGGACTTAAAGGAGAGTCGGGCGACGGAATCACTGTTAAATATAAGACAAAGGCAGGCAAAATGGCTACCTCCAAAGGTGGACAAGTTATTCACGCTGGCGACGATGACCTTTTCTATGAATATGTCGGAAACCGCGAAAAAGTTTCAATGATGGAACTCGCGGGACTCATGGAAAAGCATTCTAAGTCTGCTTAATCACAGCGCCCAAGACACTACTTGCCCTATTGTTCCTAGAGCGATAGCAATACCCATCAGCAATTGGGTTATTTTCCAACGGTAATCGACTTTTTCTGACATTTCTTCAATTTTTGAACCGATCAGTTCTCTATCCTCGGCACTTAGGGCCAGTGTAACTCGCAACTTTCCAGCAAGAATATCTGCGAAATCGAATTTTGCTTTCCTTTCTTTCTTTTCAGTAGACCTGCTACGCTCTTTGAATGTAGGTTGTTCCTTACTTACCATATCATTTCCTCCCTGAAAACTTCTTTTGCGTCCACAAATATGAATCCTCCCTGTAATTCTTCGGGATATTTATCTAATTTTAAATCCCTGAACATCTGCATAGTTTCGGAAGATAGGACTTCTATCATAGGTTTTACATGAGTAGGGCAAACAATATCAGGAATACATCCACAGTTTAGCCTAACTTCTGTCCAAAATGGCACACCCGCCGCTAGTAAAGCATTACAACACTCAAAGATGGCACGCCTATGCTCGTCTGTGTGCTCAGAGTTTAGCCTAACAGTATTCATGGGATTCTTATACATAGGATTCACATAACTTCTAAAGAAGTCATTAACAACCTTTTGTTCATGACCCTTTAATTTCATTTAAACTAACTCCTACACTTTCTGCAAAATCAGGCAAAGCAGCCCTAAGAATCCTCGATATAGAATCTCTTTCTTCTTCGTCCCCATCCAATAGTTGATTAATTCTAAGAACTAGATACTTGACTGACTCCTTATGATGGTTGCACCACCAAAGAGGGTCCGATTGTTCTCCTTCTGTTAAATTCATTTACTTCGACCTCCAACAGTTCTAAGAATACCATATATTTGTGCGGTATTCATATTAACTCGTTTGGCTATTTCCGATACAGAAACCGAACTATTATGTAGCCTAACAATCTCTTGTAGAACTGGATAGTCTTCGTTTTGCACTAAATCGCCATCTATACGCTGATAACCAAATGGCGCTGCGCCAGACAATTTTTTAGAAGACTTTACACCATGCCTAATCTTGAGAGATGTGACTCGCTTGTAATAGTGTTTCGCTTGTTTTAGTTTCTTTAACTCTCCTATGCTACCTCCCACCAATGTCTTAAGGAAAGGAGCCAGGACACAATAAGTTTTAATCCCCAATTTACTAATAGCATCTAATTGCTCCACATCTAATTCTTCTATAGAATAGAGTGCTATGCCTGTAACTTTCTTCTTATTTGCCTTAGCATCTGCTAAAAGATCATTAATTCCATTAGGAACATGTGTCCACCCGTCTGCATAAACTTCGTCGATTCCCCAATCAATATCTTCTAAAGCAACCTGGCAGTAATTAAGAATCGAATCAAAGTCGTATTCTTTATTAGCAGGTTTTGATAGATAAAGGAATTTCATCAACAACCACTCCAGGCTTTCTCTACTTCTAATAGCCAGCATTCGTAGCATAGACCCTCTCTTTGCTTTGGAGACATAGATTTTCCGACAACATTTCCACAGCCTACACATTTTTTCATAACTAATCCTCCTTAGTCATCGCTTGGACATAACTACCACTAAGTTGTGTTAAGTCTCCAAACAGTTCCCATCCTTCCGATAGTGCCTCGTTAAGTTTCTTTTCTAAACTACTGATACTGCGGTCTCTCATATATTTTAATTGTTTCATACTAATTTCTCCTAATAATATCCTCCGTCAAACTGGTTTATCCACCAGACACTAAGGATTCCTAACATTGTCGCAACGATAAAATACTCTGGATATTGTGAAACAAAATCCAAAATACCCATCCAAGGATCAGACCATGTATAGTTACTATCTAATTCAGCAAACATACTTACTAAACCAAAACTAACCACCAATATAAAACATAATTGACGAATGCCATCCCAATCCCATCCGCCTAGGGGATCTCTAATCATTTTAGATTCCTCCTAAATCTGACCATGTAAATTAGTTTAGCATTAAGAATTGCTTTTGATGCTTTCTCTCTAGCAGACATTTCATCCTCTGCATAAGAAAACGGTTTCCACCAGCCATCTCTACCTTGAACTTCTATAATCCATTCATTCATCTTCTTCACCTACAAATTCATCATATAAGTCGCCCCATGTGCGACCATAGACTATATCGCTAACTGTCCCTCTAGCGACGCCGTATTCTTGACTTATCTCACGCATACTAAATTCCTCATCGTGGTATAAGCATAATATCTCCCATACTTCGTCTTCCTTTAACTTAGAATTGGAGTTTTTCTCTCCCGCTACACGGCGAGAGTCATGTAAATCATCCATATTTTCTTGATGGTCGCCCAGCAAAAAATGTTCTGGATTGCAGCAAAGTCGGTTATGACATTGATGAAGAATAAACTCTCCTGGTTCAATGTATGCCTTCTTTTCAATCATATAGTTAAGACGATGAGCATAGAAATTGCGCCCAGTTTTACGCTCACAATGTCTTTTTACATGAATTCGGCCATACCCCGACTTGTCGGTTCCTGCCTGCCATTCTAAACACGGTGACTCATATTCACGCTTAACAAACTTCATTTTCCTTTGAAATGACGCAACAAAGGATTCATCTTTACGAAGTTTATCTGCATGAATACGAGCCGGATCCATTAGTTTCAATCCTCCACAATAGCCGCAGTGTTACTATCTATAGAGATAGGTCGCTTGAAATTTTCATTAAAGCAGATTTCCTTAAAACTACACATCTTACCACAGAAGTTTCTAGCAGTATTACCGGCATTCTTTCTACTTTCCCCGTTATATTCAGGTATAGCAGGGAAGAAACCTCCGTTGTAATCGTTATGGACTTGGGTTCCATGAGCGAATGCTTCTAACAATTCAATGGTTCTTTCAAAATCTTGTTCTGTTACTTCAAACTCAATAGTTCTAACATTAGGGGAATGAGCGCCAGAGTTTCCCTTCTTTTTATCTACAATTAGATAAGTAAAGGGTCCAGGACTACCCATCATCATACGATACATGGCTGGCTGAATTTCTCCTAGAGCCTTAGCCAAAGACCATACTCCTAACCAATAATCACTTGCTAACTTAAGGTCGCCAATACCACCGTTTTCAAGAACAAAGTCAATATGACCTCTAATCCTTAGAGTTACACCCGTCTTAGGAAGGTGTATTTCGTATGGTTCACATTCGAGTTCCGTTTCAACAATCTCTGGCAAGACGAGTTTGTTTCCATAAGAGTCTTTACCGTTTAGATAAGCCTCAAAAAGTCCTTTTGCCCAAACTTTTAGTTGATCGACGGCCATTTCTTTATCCCATTCTGTGCAGGGTTCGCCCGTGTTATAATCACAAGGAGTTTCGGTTTCTAACGCGTCTTGAAAAGTTAGGATGCTTAAATCGACAAGTGCTTGAACATCTTGGACACCGCCTCTAAGCATTTCTTCAAGGAATACATCGTGAAGAGCCGTTCCCTGCATAGCCGCTAGGCCAGTGTTAGACCTCTCTCTTCTGACATATTGATACTCGAAAGACTTCGGGCATTTCATCCACTTTAGGACTCTCGATGGTGATACATCTAGTGTCTGGTATCTACCATAGTTAGAATGCCACGCCATCAAACCACCTTCAATTTGCCTTTTAGAAGACGGCGACCAGCCTCTAAACCTAGCATATAGGGATTAGATGAGACTTCTTTACTCTCACAATGTTTCCACCCTAATTCATAAGCATCTTGTGATGTAAGGTTGGGAATCGTTAGAACTTCTTTTTGATATTTACGACCAGCCTTGTAGCCTTCAACGAAAGCAGTTATTTCTTCTTTCGTATCAAACTCTCCTAAGTCCTTGTAAAAACCTTCTTCGTTTTCAATAACTACCTTAGCCATCAAGCATCCACTCCTAATAGATATAGACTAGCCGCTTCTTTATGGTCGTCTAGGTTATGATTCTTAGACATCCATACTACGGTCTTAGCCCCTAGGCTAGACTCTGTATAGAGAGAGTGAATAGTTTTGTGAGCGTGCTTGCCTGTTTTAATAACAAAGTTAGCAGAATCATTAGGTTCCTCGGAAGGAGGTTGTCCTATCAATTCTACTTCTGTGACACTTTCTGTCGAAGGCATTTCTGCTACTTCTTCAATCTTGGCTTCGATGGCCTTGTTCACATCATCATTACTAACACGCAGGTTTCCAGGTCTAACTGATAGTTGTTCACCATCGACCTCGATGTAAGCCCATGCTCTCATCTTCTTTGTGCAAACTCCAACTTTACCTTTGTGTTCACCATCAACGATGAGAACAGTTTGGCCGACCAATGTATCTTCTTGGATAACTTCGGTGGCCTTTTCTACTGTTTCCATCACTGCGAGTTCCTTCACAGGTTCGGGAGCAGGCTTCTCCATATCGGGAGCCTTTTGCTCAATTTTCTTCACTTCTCCAACAACTTGTTCAGCAACTTTAACCCACTGTGGTTTCTCTGCAACCATTTCTAATGACTTGCTAATAGAATTTAGAGCATCGCCAATAACACTAGATGCGTTATTACTATCTCTAATTTCCTCCAAGATCGAGTTTTGATGCTCAATAAGCACCAAAAGCCTCTCTATGGGCGTTCCTTCTGTATTGTTTATTTTTTTATTAATATCTTCTGACATAATTATTTCCTCCTTGTCCCAATCCAATTAGTCTGGGGTTATAAGGTTTTCATAAACCTAGTTTTGACTAAACCTGCTTTTACTTAGGTGGCTTGATATCGAAGTGATTCTTGGCTCATTGTGCGCTCCCAGTAGTATTTCACCTTCGGGTTCTAGTGTTTTGGCTCATTCCGACTTCTGGGGCGCACCTTTTCCTTAATAGTATGACGCACGCACGCGAGTATAGCGGTTTTACCTCCAATATCCCCCTTATTCCATGGCTAAACTCCTTTAGAGCAAACCGTATTTACTTAGAGTATAGTGGGCGGTATAGTTGAGCAAAATACATTTACCTGCCCTTTGCTCAAGTAAAGGGACGGTTCGCTTAAATATAGGAACCACACCCGCAAATGTATGGCAGGGTGGAGACGATTCAACTATGATTCGCCTAAACCTAGTTTCAACAATCTGAAAGATGGATATAAGGAGGAATAAAAATGGAAAGAGACTTTAGAAATCAAAGAATGGTATCAATATACCTAACGGCAGTTGGAGCAATATGGCTAATGTTATCAGCAATAGATGGGATGGTATCATCAGTAGATATAGTGGACTGTTATTACAGTTCATATCGTGAGGAATACTATTGTTATGAGACATATGATAGAGACATATTTTGGATAGCAGGTCTAATACTAACCATAGCAATACCTATCACATATCTTATTCTTTACTACCCTCAAGTGAAATTCCTACAATGGAAGGATAGCCTTGCTAGTAAGGAAATAATAAGAGAAGTAGAAGTAATAAGAGAAGTGTATAAGAATTTACCAATGCCACCAAACCCACAGGGAGTTGTAATAAAAAACTACAATGTGACAGATGGTGTAGTAACGGAGGATTCACAATGAATATTTTTTACTTAAACGAAAATCCAATCATCGCTGCAAAGATGCAGTGCAATAAACATGTAGTCAAAATGATTTTAGAAACGGCACAGATGTTGTGTTCTCCATTCCTCGAAGGTGAAGCACCTTACAAGCGGGCGCACTATAACCATCCGTCTACTATCTGGGTTAGATCGAGTAGAGAAAACTATCGATGGACACTCATGCACGGACTCGCATTGGCTAAGGAATATACCGAAAGATACGGTAAAGTCCACAAGTCGGAAGCGGTAATCAAGTGGTGCTTTACTCATGCTTTCAAGATAGACTTTCCAGAAGAAGGATTGACTACACCACCCTATGCTATTTCAGCAGACATGAATTGCAGAAAACTTATAACAGAGTTCGACTCCCTTAGTCGTGTGGAGCAGTATCAATTATACTACATCATGGACAAAAACCATTTTGCTATGTGGCCTGAAGGAAAAATGCCAGAGTGGTATGAACAAGGAGCAGTGATTTATCATGAATTGGATTAATACGAAAGAGGGAGTATGGCTTAGATTTGCAGAAGCGATGGTTAAATTGGCTCATATTGTAGAAGATAGAGCAGGGAAGAAGAAAATAGTTGTTGTCGATTTATTCTGCGGCGGCGGAGGCTTTTCTACGGGAGCCGTTCAAGCGGGTGCTGTAATTGCTCTTGCTATGGACTTGTGGACACCTGCTATGAAAGTCCACCATGCTAATCATCCCTATGTTCCATTCTTACAACACGAGGTTGGCGATTTGGATATAGATGTTGCTTTGATTAGAAAGTATGTTCAACCATACCTCGATATGGGTTATCATTTCCACCTTCACGGTTCTCCACCATGTCAAGCCCTATCTAATGCTTCTAGTAGAGATCCTAGAGAAGGACTACCTATGGTTATGCACTATCTAGACCTAGTAGAAGTTCTTGAGCCTGACTCTTGGAGTATGGAGAATGTTGTTCCTGTTAGAAGATTCCTTCCAGAAGGAACACCTCATGTGACTTTGGACTCTGCCGACTTTGGTGTATCTCAAAAGAGAAGAAGATGTTTTGCTGGAGAAGGCTGGACTGTCACTAAGACTAACGACAATAAGAAGATAAAGAAACCAAAGAATCCCGAACTCCCTGGATATCGATCGGTGATTGATGCCCTTCCTCACTTGCAAAACGAGTTTGAAGAGATTTTAGCAGATAGAGGAACGCCTGTTCTTGGTGTTTCACAAGGTCTGTGGACTAGAGTTATCAATCAAGCCGAAGAAATGATTTCCGCAGTTATGGATTCTGGTCGTAGTAATGCTCCGACCTGTGGAGTTAATCCAGAGACAGGACAAAAGAATGGCGGCTCTGGACCACTATATCGTAGTTTAGATGAGCCGTCTTATACTATAATGAGTAGCGCTAGGAACATTGGTATGGTAGTTAATAACTCTGCATGTTCGGATTCTAACTCTAAAAGGGCTAGGTCGTCAGATGCCGATATAACTGGCCCCTCGCAAACTGTTACAGGGAGGGCTATTACTCTAAGGACTAATGCTATTGATGGCAATACTTATCGTAAAATTCGTTCTTTAACTATTGGTGAGATGGCTACACTCCAAGGCTTCCCTGTAGGATATGACTTTGATGTTTTAAAATACACTAAAGATAGAGTTAAGGTCGTAGGGAATGCAGTTTGCCCCGCCGTAGGTAAAGCAGTTATCGACGGCATTCATTTGGAGGAATCAGAATGAAGGAAACTGATGTTAAACTCCTTTGTGTTCTAGTGGTGAACCAGATTTACAATGACATTCGTATGATTGTTAGAGAAGAATTAGAGAGGGTGAAGGAATGAAATGCGCGCATTGTGATGGCACAGGCTATTGTATCGATATGCCTTGCCCTAATTGTAATGATGGAGAGATCGAAGATGAGTAATTATAGACCTAAAACGATAGAATATACCGTATTAAATAACCCCACTAAAAGACACAAGTTTGCAGAAGCAACTAAGTTTCACGCAATAGATATACTATATGAATGTCCTAAGTGTGGGGCTGAAAGAGTCTATACATGGTCTTTTCCTTCACAATTGACTTTGTTTAAAGATAACTGTTGCGATGAATGGGTGGAGTTCATTCCAAAGGAGGAAGAATAAGATGGAATTTAAAATTAACAAACCAAGAGAAAAGATAGTAAAGTACAACCCTGCATTTCCGATAGAAGAAATAAAAAGAGCGAATGGTGCTTTAGAAAGGGCGAGCGCTATTGCTTGGAGAAGGGAGACGCATACGACAGATGTATGGAGAGAAAAGGTGGACATAACACTACTAGAATGGGATTCGGACCCTTTTAATCAACTAGATGGCGATGTCTATACTGTTTTAAGTAATGGTAAAACTGAATATCCGTTTCTATTAGAAATAAAACACCAGTTATCTTTTGAGCCTAAAGGAGATTTCTATGAAATAGTG
>Ga0233444_10001339_pt1 | contig 28485 bp, 30 predicted proteins | sample SI_124_October20_6_FD_182792 | JGI IMG/M metagenome (GOLD analysis project Ga0233444, IMG submission 182792) | Seawater microbial communities from Saanich Inlet, British Columbia, Canada - SI_124_October2016_10_MG | ecosystem: Environmental > Aquatic > Marine > Inlet | place: Canada: British... | reverse complement strand
AAATGCATTAAAAAAAAAAAAGAATCCCTATCAAGGTTTTTTATATGTTGGATTGATGATTAAGAAAAATGAACCATATTTAATAGAATATAATATAAGAATGGGCGACCCGGAGTGTCAAGTAATTTTACCGAGATTGAAAACAGATTTAGTTAAGATACTTATAAATTCTGTATCTGGAAAATTAAAAAATACTAAAATAAAATGGAAAAAAGATAAAAGTATGACGATTGTTTTGTGTTCAAGGGGGTATCCAGATAAGTATAAGAAAAATAAGAAAATTCCTAATATCAATAAAGTTAAGCTTTCAAAAAAAGATTTTATATACCATGCAGGTACAAAACTTGTAAACAATCAATTGTTATCAAATGGTGGTAGAGTTTTAAACATTACTTCTACAGGAAATAATTTTCTTGATATTAGAAAGAAAATCATAAAATTAATAAATAAACTTAATTGGAGAGCAGGATTCTATCGAAAAGATATAGGTTGGAAAGTAATTAATAAAAATGCGAATAATTAGTGGAAAACTAAAGAATAAATCAATAAATTTTTTAAAAAACTCAACTACAAGACCTTTAAAAGACTCAGTTAAAGAAAATATTTTTAATATTCTTAATCACTCGAATTTAATTGAAGTTGAAATCGCAAAAGCAAATATTTTAGACATTTATTCGGGAACTGGTTCCTTTGGTTTTGAATGTATTTCTAGAGGAGCTAAAAAGGTAACTTATGTTGAACAAAACAATGCTGCTATGAAAGTCTTAAAAAAAAACATTGTCAAATTATCAATCGAGAAACAGACGATAGTGATTAATGATATGGTTGAAAATATTTTTGAAAAATATCGAAAAGATAAATATAATATTTTTTTTTTAGACCCTCCATTTAATGATAACAAGTTTTTACAAAACCTACATTTTATAAAAAAACATAAATTTTATAATAAAAAACATATTGTTATTATCCATAGGGAGAAAAGTTCTAAAGATAATCTAGATAGTTTGTTAAAAACATTAATTATTAAACAATATGGAAGATCCAAAATAATATTTGGAACTTTTAACTAAGCAATTTTTTTGTGTATAATTTTACCTGCTCTACAGCAGGTTGGTCAAATGGATTAGTTTTTATTAATTTACCAACAATAATAGTTTCCAAAATAAAATAAGAAAATAGTTCACCTAAAACCTCTTCATTAGATGATTTAATCTTGAATTCTCTAAAAGGAATTTTATTTTTGCTAAATGTTTTAATTAATGCATCTTTTTGAGCCATTTTAATATTATTTAATGTTTTATTATGAAGATACTTATTTGTATTTAAAATCTTTTTTATTTTTATTTTTTCCTCTATTTTTTCTTCAACACTAAAAATATAAAATAATTTATCTCTCGGGCCATCTAAGTATAGTTGCAATAAACTATGATGGTCTTTTGGAGCGCTAGATATCACGGGCAAAAATCCTTTTCCTTTTTTTCCTAAGCTTTCAGCTATTAACTGCTGGTTCCAAAATAGAAATTTCTCAAATCTTTGTGAATAATTAATAAATATTAAATTATTAATTCTTTTGGCATTTAATAAACTAGATAATTTTATTGAACTATCTTTTAAAAATGATTTATTTTTACCTTTCAAGAATTTTCTTATATTAGCTCTTAATTTAAATATGTTTAGTCCCATTAAGTATGAAGGAATAAGTCCTACCTCTGACAAAACCGCGAATCTACCTCCAATAAAATTTTTATGCTCTACATAAAACAAATTAAATTTTTTAGAAATATCAAATAATAGATTATTTTTTTTTTCTGAAATTAAGATAATGTTTTTTGATTTCTTTTTTAAAATTTTTAAAGAAAGTAAATTTGAAATTGTTTCAATTGTATTGCCTGATTTTGAAATAATAATAAAAAGTATTTTATTTAAATTTTCTTCTTTTTTAAAAGTTATTATTTCTTTAGGCTCTAAATTATTAAAAAAATAAAATTTTTTTTTAATTTTTGGTTCTAAAAATTTATATATGGCTTCAGCTCCTAATATTGATCCACCCATACCAATCAAAACTACAGTTTTATATTTTTTAAATTTTTGAATTTGTTTTACTTTAAAATTTAATTCAAATTCTTTATTTAAGATATTTAAAACTTTTTTAGGATTATTAATTTCATTTTCAACTTCTTTAAATATTTTTTGAGAGCTTTTAGATAACTTTTTTACTAAATTTTTATTCAAATATTTTTTTTGAATAGAATTTTTTGTCAATAAATTAATTTTTTTCACTTCCGAATTCTATTTATTATAGACTCTTCGATTGAAGAAGATTTTTTGGTGGATATACTTTCTTCCTTCGGTGCTTTGAGAATTTCTTTAATTTTTTTTTCCTTCCCAGAATCTTCTTTAATTATTGTTTCTGGCTGTGGCAAATTTTTATAGTCTGGTGGCATCATTAAAGGATCTTTTTTTTTGACAAGAAATTCATCAGTCGAAGTAACTTTTTCATTTCTTAGGACTTTTTTAACATCATTTATCCCTCCACAAGAAATAAACATGAATAAAGATATTAATAATAAGTAATGTTTCATTTATTAGTTTTTATAAAATAACCTCTTACAAGGTAGGATATTATACCAAATGTAATAAATATGTCTGCTACATTAAATGTAAACCAATGAAAATTGTTATAATGTAGGTCAATAAAATCTGGTACGGCATTGTAGAATAATCGATCATAAAAATTTCCAAGTGCTCCTCCGATAATTATCGAAAAAATGAAATTATCAGGCCTTTTTAAAATGATAATATAATAGAGTAAGAAGATTATTATCAAACAAATTAAAGCAGTAATCGCACCATAAATTAAAGATGAGTCGTAACTAAATAGACCAAAGCCAATACCTGTGTTCCAAACTAAATCTAAGTTGATGTAATTGTTAACGAAATAATTGTTATCGCTAAAATTTTTTAATATTTCATTTTTTGAAAATCTATCTAAGAAAAATATTAGTAAAATTAATATAATTAAATAAATATTTTCCCATTTTAAAAAAGAAATTTTTTTAATATTAAATTCTTCAGTTAGTTTCATTTTTTTCTTATAAAATTGCCTCTTCACATCTAGAGCATTTAATTTCTAATATCTTCCAACATCTTGGGCATTTTGATCCTTTGGCTTTATTAACTTCTATTTTAAAGTTCTTATGTTCTTCAGATTTAATCTTTTCAGCTTTTGAAGTTATAAAATATTCCGCCAGATCTAATCCATTAAATAATTCAAGATTTTTACTGTTAGTTGTTATTTTAATTTCTGCTTCTAAACTTGAACCTATTTCTTTATTAGATCTTTTTTCCTCAATAGCTATGTTAGCCTCTTGTTTAATTTTAAATAATTTTGTCCATTTATCATTAAGTTCATTATTTTCCCATTTTTTTGGAATTTCTACAAATGTATATTCGTGGATATTATCTTCATTTTTATTAATTAAACTAAAAATTTCATCAGTAGTAAAAACTAAAATTGGAGCAAACCATTTCAGTAGGCTTTCAAGGATTATATTTAAAATAGTCACACAATCTCTTCTTTTTTTAGAATTCAAACTGTCACAATAAAGAACATCTTTTCTTATATCAAAATAAAATGACGATAAGTCTAAAGTACAAAAATTTAATAATTCTTTATAAAGTTTGTGAAAATTGTAATTCTTAAGATTGTCTTTTACGTGTTTGTCCATAACAAAAAGTTTATGAAGAATATTTTTTTCTAGATCATCTAATTTTCCAAAATCTAATTTATCAAAATCTTGCTTTTGGTAGTTATCCTTGAGATTGCCTAGTATAAATCTAAATGTATTTCTTATCTTTCGATACGACTCAGCATGCTGAGTTAAAATACTTTTATCAATTCTTAAGTCTTCAGCATAATCTGACGAAGCGACCCAAACTCTTAAAATATCGGCTCCATAGTTTTTTAGAATTTCTTCAGGTGAAACAACGTTTCCCATTGATTTAGACATTTTCAAACCTTTGCCATCAACTACGAATCCGTGAGATAAAATACTTTTAAAAGGTGCTTTTCCTCTAGTACCGCAAGACTCCAATAATGAAGAATGAAACCAGCCCCTGTGTTGATCTGAACCTTCTAGATACATGTCTGCTGGCCATTTTAAATCTTTTCTTTTTTCTAAAACAAAGGCATGCGTAGATCCGCTATCGAACCAAACTTCTACGATGTCATTAAGTTTTTCATAGTCATTTGGATCATAATCATCTCCTAGGAATACTTTTGGATTATCTGTAAACCAACAATCAGAGCCTTGTTTTTCATAAATAGAGGCTATTCTATCTATAACTTTTTGATCTCTTAAAGGTTCTTTAGTTTTTTTATTTATAAAAATAGGTAGTGGAACACCCCAAACTCTTTGTCTTGAAACACACCAATCTGGCCTTCCCTCAACCATCGAAAGCAACCTTTCCTTTCCTTTTTCAGGATAGAAAACAGTGTCATTAATTGCTTTTACAGCTTTTTTTCTTAAATCATTTTTTTGCATTGAAATAAACCATTGAGGTGTTGCTCTATAAATTAATGGTGCTTTTGATCTCCATGAGTGAGGATAGCTATGATTCAATTTATCGCTTTTTAGTAATTTATTTTCTTCTTTTAATTTTTCTATAACAATAGGATCAGCTTTAAAAATATGAGTATTTGTAAAATATGGAATCTCTTTAGTATATAAGCCTGCGTTATCTACAGTGTAAAGAGAAGGTATATTATTTTTTAAACACAAATTAAAGTCATCTGGTCCATGACTTGGGGCACAATGAACTATTCCCGTACCTTGTTCCAAATTAACGAATTGAGCATCGAACATTGGAACATCATAGTTAAAATTAATTTTAATTAATGGATGTGAGCAAATAGTACCTACAAAATCTTTTCCTTTAAAAGTTTTTAAAACTTTATAATTTACTATCTCACAAGCTTTCACAATTGAATCAATTAAATTACTTGCTACAACAATTCTTTTTTCTTTGAAATGACTCAATTCACTAATTTCAAGGACTGAATATTCAATGCTATTATTAAATGCTAATGCCTTATTAGCTGGAATTGTCCAAGGTGTCGTTGTCCATATTACAACACTTGCATCTTTTAAAAAATCTTGTTTAGTTTCTTTGACTTTAAATGCAACGTAAATAGTATTAGATGTGTGGTTCATGTATTCCACTTCCGCATCAGCAAGAGCAGTTTTCTCGACTGTAGACCATAAAACTGGTTTAAATCCTTGATATAAACTTTTGTCTATAAGAAATTTTCCTAATTCTCTTACAATCTGAGCTTCCGCGTCATTACTCATTGTGGAGTAATAATTTTCGAAATCACCTACTACCCCTAATCTCTTAAATTCTTTTATGTGTACGTCAATCCAACTTTTTGCAAACTCTCTACATTCTTGTCTAAAATCTTTTATAGGAACTTCATCTTTATTCTTTTTCTTTTTTTTATACTGTTCCTCAATTTTCCACTCGATAGGAAGTCCATGACAATCCCATCCTGGCACATATATAGCGTCTTTGCCGCTCATTTGATGGAAACGAATAATCATATCCTTCAAAATCTTATTTAGTGCAGTTCCCATATGGATATGTCCATTCGCATAAGGTGGGCCATCGTGCAAAATAAACTTCTCTTTTCCTTTTGATTTTTTTCTTAGTTTTTCAAAAATCTTATTTTTTTCCCACTTATCTAAGATTTGTGGTTCTTTAGCGGGTAGACTAGCCTTCATTGAAAAGGCGGTTTTAGGAAGCTGCAAAGTATCTTTGGACATTTTTTATTTGGCTTTTTTTATATCAATTTTTATTTGTTTTTTTAAATGTTCAAGATTTTTAAACTTTTTCTCAAGTCTTATAAATTTTCTAAAACTAATAATTATATCCTTATTATATAAATTTTTATTAATTCCAAAGATATTTGTTTCTAATAATAAATTTTGTCCATTAAATGTTGGTCTATAACCAATATTAGCTATACCTTTTTTATAAAATTTTGCTCCTCTTACTTTAACGGAATAAACACCCAGACGAGGAACGATGTAATCATTCAACTTTAAATTACATGTTGGAAAACCAATTTTTCTTCCACGTTTTTGTCCTTTGATTACTCTGCCCTTTATGCTCCATTCTCGATTAAGTAATTTGTTTATTTCTTGAATTTTTCCTTGAGTAATTTTTTTTCTTATTGAGGTAGATGAAATAATTTTTTTATTCTTTTTTAAAGGAATAGTTATTAAACTTTTGTAATTATATAATTTTTCGTATTTTTTAAGTGTCTGAATAGAGCCTAGTCTTTTAAAGCCAAATCTAAAATTTTTACTTACGTACAAGAATTTTGTCTTAGTTTTTTGATAAATTACTTTTTTGATAAATTGTTCAGCAGTTAACGAACGAAAATTTTTATTAAAATTTATAATAATCAAAAAATCTATTTTAAATTTTGCAAGCTGATCTTTTTTTTGGGTTAGTGAATTTATTCTATGATTTTTAATTTTAGAGTTAAAAAACATTGTTGGTATGGGTTCAAACGTTATTATCCCAAAAGGTAGATTGTTTTTTTTAGCTTGTTTTTTTGCTTCATTAATTACTTTTTGATGACCTAAATGTACTCCATCAAAGTTACCAATAGCAACTACACCTCCACGATGTTTTTTACTTAATCTTATATTTTTATAAATTTTCATACTACCACTTAAGCTCATTTTGAAAATACTTGGCCTTAACTTTGTATTTGTCAATAAGTTTTATTAATTCTAATTTATTATTAAATTCATTTCTATGAACGCCGTCTGAGATGAACAAACAATCTTTATTAATATTATTTGCCCCTTTTATATCTGTTCTCAAATTGTCTCCTATTGCTAAGACTTTTTCATTTTCTCTAAAACACATCTCATATATTTCTTTATATGGCTTTCCATAATAAACAGCCTCTCCACCTAGTTCTTCAAAAATTTTTGCAATATATCCTGCACAGTATTCTTCTTTGTCTCCTCTATGAACTGTTAAATCAGGGTTTGTACATATTAATTTTTTAGAAATATGATTTTTTAAAAAATTTTTATACCAATCTAAATCTGTTTCACGTTCATCAAATAAACCTGTACATAATATAAAATCACAACTTTCAATGGTTGATATGTTTTGTTTTACTTTATGATAAATAGTAGCATCTCTTGGTGGCCCTAGATGAAAAAAATTTTTTCCAAATTTATTATTGTTTATAGCATGCATTGCAGCCTCTCCTGATGTCACAACATTATGAAGATACTTTTTATTCATTTTCATCTTTAATAGAAAATCAATAACTTTTGCACTAGGTCTCGGCGCATTAGATAAAAAAACTATCTTTTTAGATTTTTTTTTTAATTGATCTACGGCTTCAATGGCTTTTGTATTTAACCTAATGCCATTATGCATTACACCCCATAAATCTATTACGAATGTATCATAGGTGTCGAATACTTCGGATAAATGATTTAATTCTCTCAATTTTCTTTAATCTTTCTTATAATTAGTTCTGTAATAGCCTCTAAACTATAGTATTTTGCCCTTTTTTTAATGATATTAGCCTCTTGAAATCTTACTAAAACTCACCATATCAGCCATACATAAAAATTTATAGGAGAAAATATATATGAAATTTAGACCTTTGCACGATCGTGTGCTTATTAAAGTATTAGATAGTGAAGAAAAGACTGCAGGTGGGATTATTATTCCTGACTCAGCAAAAGAGAAGCCTCAAGAGGGAGAGGTTGTGGCTATAGGCCCTGGCGCTAAGAATGAAGATGGAAAAATTTCACCAATGGACGTTAAAGTGGGTGACATTGTTCTTTTTGGTAAGTGGTCAGGAACTGAAGTTAAAATTGATAATAAGGAATATAGCATTATGAAAGAGTCAGACATAATGGGAATTTCAAAAAGCAAAAAATAAACTTTGAAGGAGAATATAAATGGCAAAAATAATTAAATTTGACACTGACGCTAGATCAAGAATGCTTAAAGGCGTGAACACACTTGCTAACGCAGTTAAAGTGACGTTAGGACCCAAAGGTCGTAACGTTGTTATGGATAAATCATATGGATCACCTAAAATAACTAAAGATGGTGTTTCTGTAGCTAAAGAAATAGAGCTCGAAGATAAATTTGAAAATATGGGCGCACAAATGGTTAAAGAGGTTGCAAGTAAAACAAACGACAATGCTGGTGACGGAACTACCACTGCAACTATTTTAGCACAATCAATAGTTACAGAAGGATTAAAATATGTGACAGCTGGAATGAACCCGATGGATATAAAAAGGGGTATAGATAAAGCTGTTGAACATGTTATTGAAAAACTAAAGTCATCCTCAAAAAAAGTTAAAGCTAATGAGGAAGTTGCACAAGTAGGAACTATTTCAGCAAATGGTGAAAAGTCAATTGGTGATATGATTTCAAAGGCAATGCAAAAAGTTGGTAATGAGGGTGTTATTACAGTTGAAGAAGCAAAAGGTGTTGAGACTGAACTTGATGTTGTTGAAGGTATGCAATTTGATAGAGGTTACTTATCACCTTATTTTGTAACAAATACTGAAAAGATGACAACAGAACTAGATAATCCTTTAGTTCTTTTAGTTGAGAAAAAATTAACCAATCTGCAGCCAATGGTTCCTCTTTTAGAATCAGTAGTACAAGCTAATAGGCCTTTGATGATTATTTCTGAAGATGTAGAGGGAGAAGCCCTAGCAACTTTAGTAGTAAATAAATTAAGAGGTGGTTTAAAAGTCGTAGCTGTTAAAGCTCCAGGTTTTGGTGATAGAAGAAAATCGATGTTAGAGGATATTGCAATCTTAACTGGCGGACAGGTAATCTCTGAGGATCTTGGTATTAAACTAGAGAACGTAAAAATCGGAGACCTAGGTTCTTGTAAAAAAGTTAAAATTGACAAAGAAAATAGTACAATTGTAGCTGGTGAGGGTAAAAAAACAGATATCGAAGCAAGGTGTAATCAGATTAGAGCAGAGATTAATGAAACTACATCAGACTATGATAAAGAAAAACTTCAAGAAAGATTGGCTAAACTTGCTGGTGGTGTTGCCGTAATAAAAGTTGGTGGTGCTACGGAGGTTGAGGTTAAAGAAAGAAAAGACAGAGTTGAAGATGCTCTTAATGCTACAAGAGCCGCTGTTGAAGAAGGAGTGGTAATTGGTGGTGGTTGTGCCCTTCTTTACGCCGCTCAGGATTTAGATGGTGTAAAAGTTAAAGGTGATGATCAAAAAGCCGGTGTAGAGATTGTTAAAAAAGCTCTTCAAGCTCCCGTAAGACAAATTACTGCGAATGCTGGTGTCGACGGTTCCGTTGTAGTGGGTAAACTTATAGAAGGAAAAAAAGCTTCTCAAGGTTACGACGCTCAAAACGAAGAGTACGTGGATATGTTTGCTAAGGGAATTATTGATCCAACTAAAGTTGTAAGATCAGCTTTACAAGATGCTGCATCAATAGCGGGATTACTAATTACTACCGAAGCAATGATCGCTGATAAACCTGAAGATAAAGATGCTGGTCCTGCAATGCCTCCAATGGGTGGCGGTATGGGTGGTATGGGTGGTATGGGTGGAATGGGAATGTAATTCCTTACCAATCAGAGAACACTCTAAAAACATACACTAAACAAAATTAGAACCCTCGGAACGAAAGTTTCGGGGGTTTTTTATTTATTAAAATAAATAAGGTAAGACAAATAAAGTATGCCAAAAATTATACCAGCATAAATAGGATAGTTTTTAGGTAGTTTCCTATTATCAGAAATATAAGGCACCTTAATATTGAATGCTGAGCAAAGATTAATTAGAAAAGCAATTATTGCAGCATATTTAAAAAAAAATAAATAACCTGGTGCAAAAAAATGAATTAATAATGCTATCGCTAATGAATAACCTGCCCATGCCAATTCCTTTGGATTAAAGTTTTTTTTCTTCATAAACCCAGTTTAACCCACTCCTAAAACAAATTCATCTTTTGAATTGCTTTTAAATTAGAGGGTTTTCTCAATGAAGTTTTCAATGAAGTTCTTAAATAAGTGAGTATTGGCGTACTAAGAATGCGAATGTAAGTTCAACCTATCCAAATGATTTTAAAAAAGGCTGCAATTTTGTAGCCTTTTTTTTTGCAAACAACAAACATGCATTTGAGCTAAGTATCAGTCCATCTTTAAGGAGTCTTAAATTATTATCAGCCAAAGTTTTGCCTGTAGAAGTTATATCAGTGATAATTTCTGAAGAACCTATAAATGGATAAGTTTCAGTAGCACCAAGACTGGGTATCAATTTATATTGAGTAACCCCTTTGGAAATTAGAAAATTGTTTGTCAAATTTGGATATTTTGTTGCCACTCTCAACCTGGCATTTCTTTTAGATCTAATGTCAAATGATACCTCTTCAAGATCAGCAATAGTCTGCACATCTATCCAGTCATCTGGTACTGCGATAACTAGGTTGGCATTACCAAAATCAAGTTTTCTTTGAATATTTATTTTACCCTGTAAATTTATATCAGATTCTTTTAAAAGATCTAAACCAGACACACCTATATCTAAAGTTCCATCTCCTAATCTTTGAATAATTTCTTTAGCGTGAAGAAAAATAATCTTAATATTGGGTTTGTTTTCAATAGTTCCAAAATAATTTCTTTCTTTTTCACTTTGCAAAATTTTAAGGCCCCTATCATTAAAAAATGATATTGCATTATCTTTTAGTCGCCCTTTGCTTGGTAAGCCTATCGTAATTAAATCTTTCATATATTTTTTAAGTTAATTGCTGCGCCTACAGCTGGGATATTCTTTTTAGCACCCAAACTTTTAAGTAAATCATCATAACGACCGCCCCTAGCAATTTCATTCTTTCCAGAAAATACTTCAAACACAATTCCAGTATAATATTCTACATCTCTGCCAAAATTTGCAATGAAATTAACATCTTGATTAAGTTTTTTTAGATTAAGAATAGATTTAAAATCTCTAAATATATTTTTTTTTAGATTATTTTTTTTTGCAAAATCTAATAACTTTTCATCAAGTTCTGAAAGTTTGCAATTAATTTTTAAAAAGGATGTTATAATTTTTACAATTTTTTTTCCATCAACAAAAGATCTTGGATCTTTTATCTTTTTATCAAATCTTTTTAAAATTTCTGATATTGACCGTCCGGCAACCACTTTATCTTGATCTAATTTTTTCATTTCGTAAAATCTTTTTTTATCTGCATCAAAAGTAACTGCATCAATATCTGTATTTTTTTCCAATCTTTTTAAAAGTTCTTCAAAATAACTTGGTTTCCAAAAGTGTCTTATTAGTCTTAACTTCCATCTTTCAGGCATATCTAGAGAATTAATTAAGCTTTTGAATAAACTAATGTCTCCAACTTTGATTAGAATTTTTTTTCTTTTTATCTTTTTTGCTGAACTTAAAATTGTATTTATAACTTTAAAATCATCCTGAATTTTATTTTTTGAACCTAAAATTTCGATACCTAATTGGTCATTAATGAAGTTTGTTCCTTTACCGCCTGATCTTCTATATGCTTGACCAGAATAATAAATTTTAGAGGAAGTTTTTTTCTGCAAGAAGCTTATACATGAAGCTACTGTTAAATCTGGCCTTAGGCACATCGTTTTTCCATCTTCTCTATCAAAAGTAAGCATTGAACTTCTGAATTTTTCTCCAGATCTTTCAATAATATAATCTGAGTCTAAAAGAACATCAGGCTCAGATAAAACAAAACCATTGGTTTTAAAAGTTTTAATTATAGTTTCAGATAATTTTTTTGATTTCATTAACTAATTCTTTAATTTCAATTGATTTTTCCTCACCTGAATTCAAATTTCTTAAAGTAGGTTTCCCTGATTTTATTTCGTCCTCACCATATAAAACTACAGCTGGAGATTTGATTTTATTAGCATACTCCATTTGTTTTTTTAATTTGCTTTCACCAGGATAAATTTCTGCACTAATGCCTTCATCTCTAAGAGTAATTACTAATTCAATATATTCTTTCATTGCATTTTTATCAAAAACACAAATTACAACAGGTTTTGATTGTTTAACTTTAAATTCTTTTTTTTGCATTAACGCATAAACTAATCTATCTAAACCTATTGAAATGCCTGTTGCTGGTGCCTCAAAATTTCCAAAATTATTAACTAGATTATCGTATCTTCCTCCACCACCAATAGAACCAAATTGAATTATTTGTCCTTTATTATTTTTTACATCAAAAGTTAGATTTACTTCAAAAATTGGACCAGTGTAATATTCGAGTCCTCTAATGACAGTAGGATCAAAAATAAAATTTTTAAACCCATAGGCTTCAAATATTGTAATAATTTCTTCAACATCATTTGTTATCGACAATTTATCTACCAGTTTTTTTCCAACTGTTTCGATCTGACTTTTGTTTAATTTTGCTCCAATCGTGAAGTCTCCGGATTTATCTTTTCTTCCATCTCCTAAAAGTTTTTGTACTTCCTCCCAGCCCAATCGATCAATTTTATCTAATGCTCTAAAAATTGTTAATTTCTGTTCTTGAGACACATTAATTTCTTTAAATAATTCTTCCGCCCATCTTCTAGATGAAAACTTAACGATGTATTCGCTTTTAGATAAACCACATTTTTCGAGAATTTCAGATATCATTACGCATAATTCTGCATCTGCTTGTAAATTTTTAGTACCTATAAAATCAGCATCAAATTGTAAAAATTCCCTAAATCTTCCTGGTCCTGGTTTCTCGTTTCTCCATACAGTTCCTAATTGATATCTTTTAAATGGTTTCGGTATCTCTAAATAATTTTTTGCTACATAACGTGCTAGCGGTGCTGTTAAATCATATCTAAGAGATAACCATTTATTTTCATCTTGAAATGAGAAGACTCCTTCATCTGGTCTATCTTTATCAGGTAAAAATTTTCCAATACTATCTGAAAACTCAAAACTTGGTGTCTCGAGATATTGAAAACCGTATTTGATCATAACTTCTTTAATATTAGAAATTATATAATCACGTACCAGTAATTCTTTTTCTTGTCTGTCTGCAAACCCTAATGGAAGTTCTTTAGAAGGTTTGTTATTTTTTTTTTTTATCATTTTTTGGTACAGTAGGGTGGATTCGAACCACCGACCCCTAGTTCCACAAACTAGTGCTCTAACCAACTGAGCTACTACTGCATCCTTTTGTTTTTATCTTAATTTTAATTAAATTTATATATGTTTGATTATAAGCTAAGCAATAGCCTAGCATGCATTCTGTGAGAATGAGATTTTAACGTAGAAATTTTGTTTTTTATAATCATATACATTTACTTATGAAATAATTGTGTCTTTTTCAAGAAAATTACGGGACATAACAGTATTGCTAAAGTTAAATCCCAGTAATTTTATTAATGAAGTAAGATTAAGCTTTCTGCAGTTTTACTGCTGAAGGACCTTTGTCTCCATTCTCTACTTCAAACGTCAATTCATCACCTTCGTTTAAATAATTTAAACCGGCTTCTTTAACTGCTGAAGAATGAACGAACACGTCTTTTTCTTTATCTTCTCTTTCAATGAAACCATATCCTTTAGTACCATTGAACCACTTTACTTTACCTTTTAGTGTACTCATATTATTTACTTTTCCTTATTATTATTAACTTTAACTAACCAAAGATTAGCTATTTGCTTCTTTAATATCTTTGCGTAATAAAAGTCAATAGATGAAAATATTATTTAATATGATTGTTTTTTTGCAACAAATGCTAAAATAAGAGTGCAATAAGGGTTGTTATTGCTACCAATCCTACGCCTACGTAGACAAGTTTATTTTTTTTAAAGTGTGTTATTATTTTTTTTAGCTCTGACTCTTTATAACTTAAACCTGCTTCTAAATTTGTAGACTTACTAAAACCTTGGTTTCTTCCAATTTGTAGAAATTTTTGTTTTCTATGTTCATAAACCTCAGCTTTGCTAAAATTTTCAAAACTTTTAAGGTTTTTTATAATTGTATGCTTAAGGTCTGCAGATATACTTTCTGGATCTCTATGGGCTCCTCCTAAAGGTTCAGGAATAATTTCATCAATCACGCCAAGTTTTAATAAATCTTTAGCAGTTAACTTCATTGCTTCTGCTGCTTGTAAAGATTTACTTGGATCACGCCAAAGTATAGAAGCGCAGCCTTCTGGGGATATTACTGAGTAAATGGAATTTTCTAACATGATAACTTTATTTGACGAAGCTAAAGCTATTGCTCCTCCAGAACCACCTTCTCCAATAATAATTGAAATATTAGGAACTGTAAGTGACATGCAGCTCTCTATTGAATTTGCTATAGCCGATGCTTGACCTCTTTGTTCTGCTCCTAAACCAGGATAAGCTCCAGGCGTATCTATAAAGCTTACGACTGGAATTTGAAAACGATCAGCAAGTTTCATTAATCTTATACATTTTCTATAACCTTCGGGACGCATCATTCCAAAATTTCTTTCAATTCTACTTTCTAAGTCTTCACCTTTTTCTTGACCAATAATTAAAACTGATTTTTTATCTATTAAACCAAAACCAGCTATAACCGAATTATCATCTCCAAAGTATCTATCGCCTGATAAAAGGGTAAATTGTGAAAATATTTTTTTAATATAAAAATTTGCCTTTGGTCTGTCTTCGTGTCTTGCCACCTGAGTTCTTTGCCAACTATTTAAATTAGCATAAGTCTCTTTAAGCTTTTCGTTTATCTCGTCTTGTGTATTTTTGATTTTCTGAGTGTCAACTTCTGAGATACCTTCAGAACCAAATGGACTTTTCAATCCATCAACTTCTTGCTCTAGGCTTTTAATTTCTTTTTCAAATTCTAAATAATTTTTCATATTGAGTTAATATTGCTACTATTAATATATTATAATAAAATGTAAAGATCGGTTCATTATGAATATTATTGAGAAAAACGGGCTTAAAATTAGTTCTATATTATTTGATTTCATCAATAATGAAGTCATTCCAGAAACAAACATTAAATCCGATGATTTTTGGAATAGGTTTGCAAAAATAGTTGAAGAGCTAGCTCCTTTAAATAAGATCTTAATTCAAAAAAGAGAGAGTATTCAAAAAGAAATAGATGAATGGCATAAAAAAAATAAAGAAAATGATTTAAACAAAAAAGAATATGCAGAATTTTTAAAATCGATTTCTTATATAGTAGAGGAAAAAGAAGACTTTAGTATTGAAACTGCTAATGTAGATAAAGAAATTTCATCAATAGCAGGTCCTCAACTCGTGGTTCCAGTTGATAATGCAAGATATGCATTGAATGCTGCTAATGCTCGATGGGGAAGTTTATACGATGCATTATACGGAACTGATATAATTTCTGGTGATAGAGGCAAAGGTTACAGCGAAGTTAGAGGAAATAAAGTAATAGCTTATGTTCGAAAATTTTTAGAGGAGATTGCTCCTCTAAATAATTTAAGTTGGAATAAAGTTACATCAATTAAAATTAAAAATGACAATGTGGTATTTTTTAATGAGAAAGAAGAAAAATACTTAAAAGATAAAAATCAGTTTATAGGTTACAACGGAGATAAAGATAAACCAAGTTCGATTTTGATAAAAAATAATAATCTTCATATTGAAATTTTAATAGATCCGAGTCACTTAATTGGAAAATCTGATAAAGCTTCTATTTCAGATGTTGTAGTTGAATCTGCAGTATCAACAATTATTGATCACGAGGACTCAGTTGCAGCAGTCGATGCTGCAGATAAAGTTAAATGTTATCGTAATTGGCTTGGCTTGATGAAAGGTGATCTAACAGCTGATATGGAAAAAAATGGAAAAAAATTAACAAGAAAATTAAATCCTGATAGAAGCTTTACTTCTAAAGATGGAAAAAAAATAACTCTTCATGGTAGATCTCTTCTTTTAAATCGAAATGTTGGACATTTAATGACCAATCCTGCTATTCTTCTTAAAAATGGCTCGGAGATACCTGAAGGAATAATGGATGCATTTTTTTCTACATTATGTGCTCTTCATGATTTCAAAAACAAAAAAAATTCTCGTACCGGCTCTGTTTATATTGTAAAACCAAAAATGCACGGACCAGAAGAGGTGGCTTTCACAAATACACTATTTGGAAAAGTTGAAGATGCTTTAGGTATAAATAAATATTCAATTAAAATTGGGATTATGGATGAAGAAAGAAGAACTACGGTAAATTTAAAGGAATGTATTAGGCAAGTAAAAAATAGAATTGTTTTTATAAATACAGGTTTTTTAGATAGAACTGGAGATGAGATGCACACATCTTTTGAAGCAGGACCAATGATTTTCAAAGGAGATATGAAAAAATCAACTTGGTTAGGAACATATGAAGACTGGAATGTTGATGTTGGATTAAGTTGTGGATTTTCAGGTAAAGCCCAAATTGGAAAAGGAATGTGGGCAATGCCGGACCAAATGGCAAATATGATGGAACAAAAAATTAATCATCCAAAATCTGGAGCTAACTGTGCATGGGTGCCTTCACCAACAGCTGCAACATTGCATTCTATGCATTATCATAAAGTTAATGTTTTCAGTGAACAAAATAAAATAAAATTAAGAAGTAAAGCAAAACTAGAAGATATTTTAGAAATTCCTAAAGCAGACAGACCCAACTGGGCTTTAGAAGACATTAGCCGAGAACTTGAAAATAATGCTCAAGGAATTTTAGGCTATGTTGTAAGGTGGGTTAACCAAGGTGTTGGCTGTTCAAAAGTACCAGATATAAATAATGTGAGTTTGATGGAAGATAGGGCTACACTAAGAATTTCATCTCAACATATTGCTAATTGGTTGCATCATGGTATTTGCAAAGAAGATCAGGTCATGAAAGTAATGAAAAAAATGGCAAAAATTGTAGATGATCAAAACAAAAATGATTCTAGCTATCAGAAAATGTCTGATAACTTTGACGGGTCGATAGCATTTTCTGCAGCTTGCGATCTTGTATTCAAAGGTAGAGTACAACCTTCAGGCTACACAGAGCCTTTATTACATAAGAGAAGATTGGAAAGAAAAGCTTCTAATTAACTACCTGTAACAGGTACTCGATTCTTGAAAGCAGAAAATAAAGTGCCATCATCCAACTGTTCGATCTCCCCGCCTACGGGTAAGCCTTGTGCTAATTTAGTGATTTTAAGCCTATCATCTTTTATGGTGTCCTCAATGTAGTGAGCAGTGGTTTGGCCTTCAACTGTTGCACTTGTAGCTATAATAACTTCTTTTAAATTATTTTTTTTAATCCTTTTAACTAGAGACTCAATAAGTAGATTTTTTTGCTCATAATTTTCATTAGAATTTAAAGTTCCACCTAAAATATGATAGTGGCCCTTATAAATATTAGCAGAATCAATTACCCACATATCAGCCAAATTTTCGACTACACAAATTTTGTCATAAGAATTGTCTGAAGAACAAATGCAAACTCTATCTATAATTTTTAAATTTCCACAATCAATACATCTAACAACTTTTTTATAAACTTGTGCCAATGATTTAGCCAAAGGTTTTACCATGTTATCTTTATTATTGATTAATTTTAAAATTATTCTTTTAGCTGATTTAGGGCCTAGACCTGGCAATTTTGAAAATTGCTGAATCAGTTCATTAATTTCTGGAATCTCGTTATCCATTTAGAAAGGTAATTTAAAATCTAGAGGTAAATTTAATCCGCCGGTTATTTTAGATATCTCCTCTGCTGATTTTTTTTTTAAATTTTCTTTTGCATTGTTAAAAGCTGCAATTATTAGATCATTAATAATCTCTTGGCTTTCCTTTTTAGCTTCATCACTAATTATTATAGATTTAAGTTCATAATCACCGGATAAAATAACTTTTACCAAATTTCCCCCTGCCTCACCCTCAACTTCAATTTTTTTAATTTGATCTTGAGCTTCTTTCATTTTTTCTTGCATCGCCTTGGCTTTAGATAACATGTCTGAAAAATCAGTCATTTATTCCTCTTCTGTAAGATCAATCAATTTTGCATCCGGAAAAGCTCTTTGAATATCTTGTGCTGTTTTGTTTTTTTTAAATTCTTCTATTTTATTACTTTTATTTTCTAAATTTTTTTCATAAATACTTTTAGCATCTCCATTTTTACTTAGGGAAATTATCCACCTATCTCCCGTCCATAACAAAAGTTTTTCTGTAAGATTTTTTATAAAATTTTTATTAAGTTTTTCGTTAAAACTTATATCAATTGTACCTTTATTAAAGCGTACTAGTTTAACGTTTCTTTCAAGATCGTACTTAAGCTCTATCTCTTTTTCTTTATTTGCTTGATCAATTAAATTTTGAAAACTCGTAATTTCAATTTTAGTTTCTTTGACTTCTTTATTTAGGTTTTTTACAGGATTAGTTTTTATTTGATTCGTGCTCTTTAACTGATTTTTGATTTGATTAGGTATGTCTTTTTCTAAAGATTTATCATCAATGTTTTTACCAACTAAATTTTTATTAGAAGTATTATTTGTAGCGTTTTCAATATTAGAAACTTCTTTGATATCACCAATATTTTTTAAGTGTACTAGTTGCATAATATACATTTCCAAAGTTAAATTTTCACTGCCTACTATTTTAAGATCATCAATTGTTTTAATGGTAAGTTGCCAAAATAAACCGATATCCTGCATGTCTATATTTTTTGAATATTCATCTATCATTTGAACTTCGGTTTCTGATATAGACTTGTCTTTTTCAATAGGTCCTAAACTTATTCTTCTACTGAAAATATACAAAACTTCTAAAATATCATTCAAAAAGTTTTTAGCGTCTATCCCGTTACTTATTAGCTCATTTAAATATTTAAGAGCCTCTTTTTCATTACCTTTTAAAACTTCTTTGAATAGTGATAATATTTTACTCTTATCGGCAAGACCCAACATTTCCCTCACGTCGGTATCTTCTATAATTTTATTTTCGATAATTGATTGTGAAATTAAAGCACGGTCTAGTAATGATATAGAGTCTCTTACAGAACCTTCAGATGTTCTGGCAATTAGTTTTATAGCGTCTTCAGATATTTTGCCATTTTCTTTTTCTGCTATCTTTTTAAGATGAGAAGATAATTGTTCTACGCTTACTCTTTTGAGATCAAATCTTTGACATCTTGATAGAATAGTTACAGGTATTTTTCTAACTTCAGTGGTAGCTAATATAAATTTCAAACTTGGAGGAGGTTCTTCTAAAGTTTTAAGAAGACCATTAAAAGCTTGTTTGGATAACATGTGAACTTCATCAATTATAAATATTTTAAACTTTGCGCTTGTCGGACTATATTTTGAATTTTCAATTAACTCCCTAACATCATCTATGCCAGTTTTTGAAGCAGCATCCATCTCTAAAATATCAATATGATTTGAATTTATAATTTCTTGGCAAGTGGAGCAAAATTTTTCACCTGAACATACTATTTTTGGATCATTATTTTTTTCACAATTTAAAGCTTTAGCAATTAATCTTGCAGTAGTAGTCTTTCCTACACCTCTAATACCAGTAAGAAGGTATGCGTTAGGAGTTTTGCTGAGTTTAATAGCGTTGGTAATAGTTTGAGCCATAACTTCTTGGCCTATCAAATCTTTAAACTCTTGGGGTCTATATTTAAGTGCTAGAATTTTATTTGTCATTTTTTTAGAGGCAGGCAACAACCTGAATTATTTTCACTACGGCTGCTTCCTTTCGGATCTGACCGGGTTTATGAAACATCCACCTGATGCCAACCTCAATATGAGTATATCAAGATCAATTTAAATACTACAAGACTAGATTTGAGTTTTGTGGACTATTTTTGCCTAAATCTTGAAGATTCATACACTCCCAATATATCTAAAGTTTCGGTATGAAAACCAAGTTCTTCAAGTGCCTTTTTTACTCCAGTTTGTTCTAGATGACCTTCAAGATCTAAGTAAAAATTAGCTTGATCAAAAGTATTCTTAACTGAGAAACTTTCCAATTTTGTTAAGTTAACTTGATTAGTAGCAAAACCTCCTAGGCATTTATAAAGTGCAGAAGGTTCGCTCTTAACTCTAAAAATACAACTTGTGATAAATTTTTTATCAGTTGTATATTCTGGTTGTTCAATATTTTTTCCCATGATTAAAAATCTTGTGACATTTCCTTTTTCATCCTCAATATTTTTTTCAAGAATTTTTAAATTATACATTTTAGCTGAAAGGTCTGAAGCAATAGCTGCTATAGAATTATCTTTTCCGTCTGCTAAATCTTTTGCTGAACCTGCTGTATCGACTGAAATAATTGATTTAAATTTTCTTCTAGCAATAATGTTTTGACATTGGCTTATTGCTTGAGCGTGGCTTCTAACATATTTTATATCCTCAATTCTTGCATCTGGCTTTCCAAGCAAATTATGCTCTACAGGAAGAAAGTATTCACCGTGGATTTGTAGTTTATATTTAGGAAGTAAATAATGAATATCTGCAACTCTACCTGCTAGTGAATTTTCAATTGGGATGACAATTTTATAACTTGGATCATTATAGGCTTGCTTAAATGTTTCCTCAAAAGTTAAGCAGGTTTTTACATCGATGTCTTTATATAATCTATCAGCAGCAATATGAGAATAAGCTCCAAGCTCTCCTTGTATAGCAACTTTTATTTTACTCATTTTTTTCCATTATTTTTTTAACTTTATTCAAATCATTTTTATTATCTACACTTAACGGTGAAGAGTTTATATGACCAACATGAATTGACATATCATTTTCAAGAGCTCTAAGTTGTTCTAACTTTCTTTCTAGTTCAAGCTTTGATCTTTCTAAGCTTACATACCTCACTAAAGCTTTATTAGTAAAGGCATAAATACCTGCGTGATGGTAAATATTTTCATGTTTATAGGAGGAATTTCTGAAAAAATCAGTTGCTTCTCCAAAACTGTCATATTCGAGTTTTTCTTTTACAACTACTTTTACAATATTTTCATCTTTTAATTCTGCTTCTGAATTAAATGCACTAGCTAAAGTACCAATATCACATTCTCCTTTTTTCATATACGAAACTAAATTTGTGATAACTTTAGGATCTATATTTGGCATATCTCCCTGTAAATTTACAATAATACTTGGCTCAGTTTTAAGTTGATTTTTAAATACTTCATAGACTCGGTCAGTCCCAGTTTGATGATTGAATGAAGTAAGGATGGCTTTGCCTCCATAATTAGTTACCACATCGATAATTTTTTGATCAGGAGTAGCTACATAGACATCACCTGTATTAGTTTTTTTTGCCGCTTCGTAAACATGAAGGATCATCTCTTTATTGTTTATAAGTGCGAGCGGTTTATTAGGTAGTCTTAAAGCGTTTAGCCTCGATGGTATTATTATTGTTGTTTTGTCCATAATTATGCGTCTCAAAGACGCAAAAAAAATTTAAGTAATTTTAAGTTTTTTTATAAAATCGTGTTATACGTCAATTAAGTATTTATCAAAATTATGGACAGTTTTGAAATAAATAAAATTATTGCTGCAGTGCTTCTAACGGTGCTAATAATAATTGGTATTGGTAAATTTACAGATGTCTTATTCCATGTGGAAAAGCCTAAAGAGTCAGCTTATAAAGTAGAAGGTTTAGAAGCAGCTTCAACTTTGGCTCCTTCTGCAGGAGCAGAAACTAAAGTTATTGAAGCAGTAGATATTAAAGCGCTTTTGGCTATGGGAGATTTGGGTCATGGAGAAAAAGTCTTTAAAAAATGCTCCGCTTGCCATCAAATCGCTGTTGACGGAAAAAATATGATTGGCCCTAATCTATGGAGCGTAATAGGAAGAACAGCTGGATCTATGAGCGATTATAAATATTCAAAAGCTATGGTAGCTTATGGAAAAGAGTGGACTTATGAAGAAATGAATAGTTATTTAATTAAACCACAAGCTTACGTTAAAGGAACTAAAATGGCTTTTGCTGGTTTAAGAAAAGAAAAGGATAGAGCCTCAGTAATTTTATTCATGAACTCTAAAAGTAGTAATCCAAAACCACTACCTTAATCCAAACACCACTTAATAATGCTCTTTTGAGCATGAACTCTATTTAAAGCCTGTCTCCAAACTACGGATTTTTTTCCGTCAATTACTTCATCTGTAACTTCCTCTCCTCTTCCAACTGGTAAGCAGTGCATAAAAATTGCATTTGACTTTGCCTGACTCATTAATTTTTTATTAACTTGATAAGGTTTCAAAATTTTTTTCTTTTGTTTTTTATTAACTTTATCATTCATCGAAATCCATTTATCAGTCATTATACAGTCCGAATCTTTTACAGCATCGTTTGGTTTGGCCGTTACTGTTAAATTTACTTTATTTTTTTTGGCCCATCCTAATATTTTTTTTCCTGGAGCATATTTTTTTGGGCAACCAATTCTTAAATTGAATTTAAATTTACCAGCTGCTTCAATTAACGAATTAGACATATTATTATCGCCGTCACCTAACCAAGAAACAGTTTTACCAGTTATAAGACCATTGCTCTCCTCATATGTTAAAATATCCGACATAATCTGGCATGGATGGCCTTTATCAGAAAGGCCATTTATTATTGGAATATCTAAATGTTTACCGAACTCTTCTAAATTTTTATGTGAAGAAGTTCTAAGCATTACTATATCTAAATATTCAGTCAAAACTTTTGCGGTATCTTTTAAAGTTTCGTCTCCTTTTCCATAATGAATTCCATCAGGATTTAAAATAATAGAAGACCCTCCTAATTGCTTAACGGCAATATCAAAAGACATTCTTGTTCTAGTTGAGGGTTTTTCAAAAATCATTGCCATAGACTTACCTTCAAAAGGTTTATCATCATCAGGTGCAGATTTATTGAAACCTTTTCTACTAAGTTTTCTACTCTTAGCTTCATCAATAATTGCTCTTAGATCACTCGATGAATGATCTGATATATTTATAAAATTTTTCATCTATAGTTTTTGCAAACCTTGTCTATTATTTTTAAGCTTAAATTAATTTCCTGCTTTGTTACATTTAAAGGAGGCAAAAGTCTGACAACATTCTCTGCGGCTCTAATTGTAAGCAGATTACTTTTTAATAGTTTATCAATAAAAGTAACTTGATTATTATGTAAACATAAACCTAGTAATAATCCTTTTCCTCTAACTTCTTTTATAATTTTAGGGTATTTATTTTTAAGTTTATTTAATTCACTTAGAAAATATTTTCCATTTTTAGATACGTTAGCTAAAAAACCTTTTTTAAACATCACATCCATAATTGCATTACCCGCACTCATAGCTAATGGATTGCCACCAAAAGTCGAACCATGCGATCCTGGTTTCATTCCAGATGCAACCTTTTTATTAACTAATACGGCGCCTATTGGAAAACCGCCCCCTATTCCTTTTGCAATTGGAACAATGTCAGGCTTTATTTTTGCATGTTCAAATGCAAAAAACTTTCCACTTCTACCTATTCCGCATTGAACTTCATCTAGAATAAGTAAGATCTTTTTTTTGTTACAAAGTTTTCTTAAACCTACTAAACAATAATCTGGAATAACTTTAATCCCACCTTCACCCATAATAGTTTCAACCATAATAGCAGCAGTTCTACTTGTAATAGCTTTTTCTAAACTTTTATGATCACCAAAATTAAAATGATCAAAACCATCTACTTTAGGACCAAAACCCTCTATAGCTTTTTTACTATTGCTAGCAAAAATAGTTGCAAGAGTTCTGCCGTGAAAACTATTATTAATACATAAAATTCTATTTTTTTTTGGCTTACCTTTCGAATAAAAATATCTTCTTGCAAATTTTATTGCAGCTTCTGTGGCTTCAGCACCTGAATTTTGAAAAGCAACGTAATCTGCAAAAGTTTTTTGGGTTAATCTTTTTGCTAATCTTTCTTGTTCAGGAATGATAAAAGCATTTGAAACATGCCAAAGTTTTTTCGATTGTTTATAAATAGATTTAATCAAATGATTGTGGGAGTGACCTAAACAATTTACAGCTATACCTTGAACAAAATCTAAGTATTTTTTACCTTTTGTGTCATAAAGAAAACTACCTTTTCCTCTTTTAAAAGAAATTTTTTTTCTATTATAAGTTTTTAATATCGAACTCATTTTAAGACTTTATTTTATAACCGTTTTTATACAACAAGTAAGTTATAAACCAACTTACGAGACTTAAAATTGTCAAATACACTAAACCAACTGTAATTGATCCGTCTGATTGACCAATAAAACTATATCTAAATCCATCGATCATGTAAAAAAATGGATTAAATTCACTTATAGTTTTTAGCAAACCTGGCAATCTTTCTATTGAGTAAAATGTTCCTGATAAAAAAGATAACGGAATTATCACAAAATTAGTTACTGTTGCCATGTTATCGAATTTTTCAGACCACAACCCAGCTATAATTCCAACATTTCCTAAAATAAAAGAAGATAAAAAAGTAAAAGCAATTAGAGTTAAATAATTTGTGATTTGGATCTCAATTAATAACATAAACGTTATAATTGAAATTATCGCAATTATTACAGCTCTAGTTACTGATGCTAAAGATATTGCTATGGTAACTTCAGCAGCAGATAAAGGAGCATAAAGAAGATCAACTATATTTCCTTGAATTTTACTAATCATAAAAGAAGAAGATGAATGAGAAAAAGACTGTTGGATAACTTGCATTGAAATCAACCCAGGCGCTAAAAAAGATATAAAAGGTACACCTAAAACATCTCCTCTTTCATTGCCTATGGCTAAAGATAAAACTAATAAAAATAAAAAAGAAGAAATTAATGGAGAAAAAAGTGTCTGAGCCCATACCAATAAAAATCTTAAAACTTCTTTTTGATATAAAGTCCATGCACCAACCCAATTGATTAGCCCAAATCTTCTAGTTCCAATTTTATATTTTTTTGTAATTTCAACCATTGATAGTCTTATAACCCTTATTAAAAAAAACTGTGCAAAACTTAACCTACTAACAGGCTAAAGACGTTTTAGTGTTTTAAACCACAATATAATGCTCTAAGCCTTAAATAAATACTAAATGCAGTAAAAATATACTATGAGTTGGACAGACGAAAAAGTAGAAAAACTTAAAGAACTTTGGACCAAAGGACATACTGCAAGCCAGATAGCAGAAGCATTAGGTGATACTACTCGTAACGCCGTTATTGGTAAAGCTCATAGGCTAAATCTTGAAGCAAGAGCCCCATCTAAGCATTCTGGAGCATCAGTATCTAGAGAAAATAAGCAAATTAGACGAGGGCCAGCACCAACTTCTAGAAAAGCAAAATTTCAGTCGATTTTATTAGATAAGAACTTTGAGCCTGAAAACCCTAAATCCTTAGAGGAATTAACAGATACAACTTGCAAATGGCCTATCGGTCATCCAAATGAAGAAAAGTTCTATTTTTGTGGAAGAAAACCAGAGGGTGAATTTCCTTATTGCAAATTACATGTATTATACGCATTTCAACCAAAAGGTACGAAAGAGGAGGTGCTTGATAAGGAAGATGAAGTGCCAGAATTTATTGAGAAAAAAGTTAAGTCGTCAGCTTAATTAATCTTCAAAATTTTACATATAGCTAAATATGATATTCATAAAAAAATACCTTAAATGGCTAAGCACTTTTCTAGTTCTTACAGGTATTTTACTAACTAATTTAAATATGTATCCAATTAATATAATGTTTCATGGTGCTGGAGTTGTAGGTTGGACGATTGCTGGTTTTCTCTCAAAAGATAAAGCTATTCTTACAAACTTCGGATTGCAAATACCTTTGTTTTTAATTGGTTTTTATAAAATAATTTTTAATTAAAAAAACCCCGTGAAATGATTGCGTGAAATATTAAAATATAATTTATTTGTTTAAAAAAAAATTAATAAATTCTTTACTAGATTAATTTTTAACATCCTTTAAAAGTTCTATTAAGTATGACGATTCGGAAGTCAAGAATAAAAATAAAAAAATGACAAAAAGGAAATAATATGGAACTTACGTTAATATACACGATTATAGGGTTCGGATTAGCAGGTTATAGTGTAATCGCTAACGACTCTATTCAAACACTCGGAACTTTTATTGCCTCAAAGCAAAAATGGTTTAAATGGTACACGCTCGCAAGTGCTGCATCACTAGTAATGATTTTTGCAATAACTTGGGGTTGGTACAGTAATGATGGAGACATTTCTTATGGAAGATTAACAAGAATACCTTTCCAAGAAATTCAGTGGTACCATGCAGTTGCGCCTGGAATTCTATTGCTACTAACAAGAATAGGTATTCCAGTATCTACAACTTTTTTAGTTTTATCTGCCTTTGCCTCAACAGTTGTTTTAGAAAAAATGCTCGTAAAAAGTATTGTAGGTTATGGTATAGCGGCAACAGTTGCTTACTTCTGTTGGATTGCAGTTTCTAAATTTATTAATGAGAAACTTGATGAAGTTAAAGGGGATAAATGGATTGCTTTTTGGCGAAATTCAGTTTGGGTATCTTCAGGCTGGTTATGGTGGGTTTGGTTATCACATGATGTTGCAAACATTGCTGTGTACTTACCTAGACAATTAGATTTTTCATTACTTTTAATTGTAATAACATACTTTACCGTTCTACTTTTTTATATCTTCTATATTAGAGGTGGCTCGATACAACAGGTTGTATTAGAAAAAACTGGAACGAGATATGCTCGATCAGCAACGATCATCAACGTGATTTATGCTGCAGTTCTTTTCTACTTCAAAGAGTTGAATGATTTACCAATGTCAACGACATGGGTGTTCGTAGGCTTATTGTGTGGAAGAGAGTTGGCAATTTCAACTATGAACAAGGATTATAAATTCAAATATGTGTTTCCGCTAATTGGAAAAGACTTTGTTAAAATGATATTTGGATTGAGTGTTTCAGTAGCAATCGTGCTTGCGATACATTACTTTATAATTCCTAGAGGATTATTTTAATAATCAAGACTATTTTTTCTTCTGAAGATCTTCATGAATTTTTTTAAGGTCTTCAGGAGATAAGTTTTTATCTTTCAATTTCTCAAGAATCTTATCGTTTTCATCGTCCTCAATGCTCTTAAAAGTGTAAGGATCTTCTTTATTTTTATCTAAAGTTCCATCTCTTTTTAATTCTCCCCTAGCTTCCATTCCTCTTCCAATAGCTCTAAAAGCTAAGAATAAAACAGTAACCATAATAAGCCCTATCACGCTAAAGAAGATGATTTCCATAACTAATTATACTCGATTTTTTAATGTATGAAATTTTTTAGGTAATTTTAGTAAGTATATAAATCTGAATTAATAAGATTATAAACGGCAAAATTGTCCTAATTAGTTCCATTGTATGATTATATTCATCCAATTTTCTCTCTAACCAATTTCTCTGATGTTTTTTTTTTGCCATGCGTGTATTTATCTCAAGAAAGTAAAAAAATCAAGTTTTAGAATTAAAACCAAGAAATATTTTTTGCTTTGCAAATTTCTTGAACTTTTTTTGGATAGTCAGTTATAATTCCATCTACACCGTAATCGATCATTCGAATAATATCTTGTTCTCTATTCACTGTCCAAACACAAGTAGCTAGACCATGCTTATGTGCTAATTCTACATTTTGCTTTGTAACATCACGGTAGAAAGCACTCCAAACATGGCCCTCTAAAGATTTTATTATATTGGGTAATAAAAATAATTCTTCCATCGGATAATTTTTAACCATCCATGGAGAGTTCTCATAAATATTCTTTTTTGTAATTGAAAGACCTTGTTGCAGGGTAATAAATCCTCTTAAAATATTTGGATTTTGTTTTTTAAGGGCGTAAAGAATTCTAAAATCATATGAAGTTATTAAAGTTCTGTCCTCAAGTTTAAAATCTTTTATATCTTTAAGGATTAAAGAAACCATTTTCTCTGGATCAGGTGTTACATTTTCTTGCGTAGGAGTTGATTTAATCTCTAGATTTAAAAATACGTCTTTATATTTATCTTCGGTAACTAATTTAAAAAAATCTGTTAATTTAGGTATTCTTTCGTCTTTAGCAGATTTTTGATTTTTAAATCTTTTTGCATACTTTGTTTCAGGCTTTATACTTTCAATATTATACTTACTTATTTCATCATAAGTTAAGTCTACTAATTTCATGCTTTTATCTGTAATCCAGTTTCCTGAAGCGTCTTTAACTAAGTCAGGGTTCAATCGATAATCATGAAACAATACAGGAATATCATCTTTTGAAATTACAACATCGAATTCAACTGCTTTAATGCCTAGATCAAATGTATATTTAAAACCTGATATAGAATTTTCAACAATATCACCTCGAGCTCCTCTGTGGCCGTATATTCTTATGTAGTTAGGTTTCGTTAAAAATGGATTGGTCAATTAATCCTCAAATCAGTATTAGTATCAAACAGGTGTAGT
>Ga0233444_10001338_pt1 | contig 28490 bp, 23 predicted proteins | sample SI_124_October20_6_FD_182792 | JGI IMG/M metagenome (GOLD analysis project Ga0233444, IMG submission 182792) | Seawater microbial communities from Saanich Inlet, British Columbia, Canada - SI_124_October2016_10_MG | ecosystem: Environmental > Aquatic > Marine > Inlet | place: Canada: British... | reverse complement strand
TTTATCTGGTATTGGTTATCTGAACCAGCCGGGCTGTGACAATGATAAACATCAGGCTGGCTGGAAAAAAATAGCTGATGCCTGTCATAATCATGGGGCAAAAATAATTGTTCAGCTCATGCATGCCGGGCGGGTTGCTGACCCTAGAACAATCAAGGATGGCGAACAGCCGGTATCGGCATCTGATACCCACAGCTCTGGCTGGGTGCTTTATACGGATAACGATGCCGAATTGCATGATCGCGGGCTAACTGGCGAATGGCCAATAATCAATTTTCCGCCTGCCCGTAGCCTGACAGAAGATGAGCTGAATATAGTAGCGGATGATTTTGCGGCTGCTGCTAAACGCGCTGTTGATGCCGGATGTGATGGCGTAGAAGTCCATGGCGCAAATGGATATTTGCTATATCAGTTTACTGATCCAAAACAGAATCTGCGGACAGATGCCTATGGTGGTTCTGCAGAAAACAATTTGCGTTTCCCACGCATGGTTGTTGACCGTATTCGTGCCGCAATCGGGCCGGATAAGCTAATTACCTATCGCATCTCACAAGATGGTGTTGATGATTTTACCGGTTTCTGGGAAGCCGGGCAAAGCTATGTTGAGGCACTTGGTGTCGAGCTTGGGAAAATGGATGCTGATGCCATTCACTGGTCAAGTTTCAACTGGCAAGACAATCGGTATGATCCGTCCGCGCCACCGATTCCGGTAACATTGAAAAAAATGAGCGGCAAACCGTTTATTACCAATGGAAATATTTTTGATGGCGCGTCTGCCGAAGAAGTATTTAAACATGATGCAGGGGATATTGTTGCTGTTGGGCGACCTGTTTTTGCGCATCCTGATTGGGCATATATCGTTGCGTCAGGCATGGATTACGACTGGATGGATTTCGACCGGAAGCATGTTATCAAGCCTGCTTATGATTATACCTATGCCTATCCGACAGGGCTGCCGGATAGAAACTGGGCGCCAGACGCTAAAATTAAACGCTAAAATAATACGCTAGAAAGCAGAGGCCAGCATGAGTGAAAAATCAGCGACATCAACCGTATTGATTGATAATGATCAGTGCCGGCTAACGCTATGGTCGTTTGATGCTGGACAGGAAACGGGCTGGCATACGCATGGAATGGATTATGTTGTCATGCCCAAGGTAGTGGGCAAGGTCAGGTTGCAACATCCCGATGGGTCAGAAACCACGGCCGATATGTTGCCTGACACGCCCTATTACCGATCTGCTGGTGTTAATCACAACGTCATAAATGCAAGTGATGCACCATTTTCCTTTCTGGAAATGGAATTCAAGGCATAAGTGGAAATAAATATGCCATCACATGAAATGAATATTTAAGAGGAAATGATGAAATTATCTGTTGATCTAAACTGTGATATGGGCGAAGGCTTTGGTCACTGGGTGCTGGGGGATGCGCCTGACGAAGAGCTAATGAAAATTCTCAGCTCAGCTAATGTAGCAACAGGATTTCATGCTGGTGATCCGAATTCCATGAACACCATTGCTAAACTGGCGAAAGACAATAATGTCGGTTTGGGCGCGCATCCGGGATATCAGGATTTGCGCGGGTTTGGCCGCCGTTTTATTCAAACGCCATCGGATGAGCTGATCAATGATATTCTGTATCAGGTGGGTGCTTTGCGTGAGTTTGGTCGCCGCCATGATGTTGAGCTTCAGCATGTGAAGCCGCATGGAATGCTATATATGGAAGCCGCCCGCAACGAAGAATTATCAACAATGCTGATTGATACGCTCCAGAAAACCTGTCCGGATCAGATGATATTCTGTATGGGCATATCTGTTACGCGGAAAATTGCGCTGGAAAAAGGTTATCCCAGTGTCAGAGAATTTTACGCAGATAGGGATTATGATAGTACCGGATCAATTGTATTTGCCAAAAAAGTCGGAAAAATGGACCCTAAGGCAGTGGCAGAAAAATGTCTGCGCGCTTGCGTTGAAGGCAAGGTTGCAACAGTGGATGGGGTGGATATTGATATTGAATTTGAATCAATCTGTTTTCATTCTGATTCGCCGGGCGCCTTAGTCATAGGTCAGTCTATTCACGATATTCTGAAAGCCAATGGTATTACCATCGAGGCGCCGAGGAAAACACGGTGACGACACCGTTATCATTGCATTAATTTATTATATGAAATCAAGAAAGGGTAGTTATGTCAGATATTCAGTCACCGTTACCGGGAACATTTTACTTCACGCCGTCACCGGGTGAGCCGTCATTTAAATCAGCTGGTGATTCTGTTAGCGAAGGTGATGTTATCGGGCTTATCGAAGTGATGAAAACATTTATCGAAGTAAAAGCAACCGAAGCAGGAACGTTTGAAAGCTATGAAATTGGCAATGAACAGCCTGTTCAGGCTGGCCAAGTTATTGCTAAATTGAAATAAATCATCATGACTATACAAAGACTTCTCATAGCCAATCGAGGTGAGATTGCTGTTCGTATAATCCGTGCAGCGCAATCGCTAGGCATTAAAACGATACAGGTTTATTCCGAAGCAGATGCGAATATGCTGGCCGTTTCCATGGCTGATGAAGCTGTATGTATCGGCCCTGCGCCTGCTGCGCAATCCTATCTAAATAGTGATGCTATTATCGCGGCCGCTATCGCTGCGAACGCTGATGCTATCCATCCCGGTTATGGTTTCCTTGCCGAGAATGCAAATTTTGTTCGTGCTATTTCTGCGGCAGGATTAACTTTTGTTGGGCCGAATGCTGATCTGATCGACATGATGGGCAATAAAATTGCGGCCAGACAAACGGCGATGAAGGCAGATGTTCCCGTGGTTCCCGGATCAGACGGGGCAGTAACTGATCTGGATGAAGCCGCCAGCATTGCTGAGAAAATTGGCTATCCTGTTATGATCAAAGCGGCGGCCGGTGGTGGTGGTCGGGGTATTCGTATCGCCGAAGACGAAGACAGTCTGCGGCGTCTGGTGCCTCAAGCACAAGCCGAAGCACAGGCCGCGTTTGGTGATGGCAGCTATTATCTGGAATACATGGTTGTTAATGCGCGTCATATCGAAGTCCAGATTATGGGTGATGGCAATGATGCCGTGCATTTTTTTGAACGGGAATGTTCGTTGCAACGCCGTCGCCAGAAAATATGGGAAGAAGCCCCATCGTCTTCGCTGGATCATGATACCCGCATGGCGCTTTGCGATTCTGCCGTTAAGCTGGCTAAAACAGTTGGCTATGTCGGGGCTGGTACGGTTGAATATCTTTACGAAGAAAAAACAGGACGATTTTTCTTTATAGAAATGAATACCCGTATTCAAGTTGAACATCCTGTCACCGAACAGATTACCGGCCATGATCTAGTAGCGGAAATGATCCGTATTGCCGGCGGCTCACCGCTTTCTGTTGCTCAGGAAGACATCAGCATAAATGGCCATAGTATAGAAGTCCGGATAAATGCAGAAAATCCGGCTATGCAGTTTTTGCCGTCACCGGGAACGATTGAGCAATTGGCACTGGATCATTCAGATGACGTGCGTTTTGATCATTTTCTGTACGAAGGATATACTATCCCGCCATTTTATGATTCTCTGGTTGGCAAATTGATTGTTCATGCGGATCACCGTGATGCGGCTATTGCAAATCTATATGAAGCGCTGGCAGGGACAACCATCAAAGGCATAGAAACAACAATTCCTTTATTGATGGCATTAACCAAAGCCGCTGATGTGAAATCCGGTCAGATTCACACAAACTGGCTTGAACAGTGGCTAGAAAAACAATCCTGAAATCGTTAAGAGATGGAGAATTGAGTTGAAAACACGATATACATTTGGTGGGGACGAACACATCTATGTAGAAATAGATGAGGAAATGTCACTTGATGCTTTCTTTAAAAGCCTTTCTATGAGCAACGCTGTTCGAGAAGCAGAAATAGAAGGTATTACAGAAATCTGTCCGGCCAATGCGTCCTTTCAGGTTAAATTCAATCCGGATGTGATCCATCCTGATGATCTGCTGGCGCGCATTAAAACGCTTGAAGAAAAAGCTATTCAGGCCGAGAAGCGGCTTAACACCCGTATCATAGAAATCCCGGTTTATTATCAAGACCCGTGGACACATGAAACGCTCATGCGGTTCAGGGAAAGGCATCAGGACCCAACCGGTAGCGATCTTGAATACGCGGCACGGATTAATGGTTTTGATAGTGTTGATGATTTTATTACCGCCCATCATTCCCAGCCATGGTTTGTATCAATGGTCGGATTTGTGTCTGGTCTGCCTTTTCTTTATCAGTTGGTTGAACGGGAAAAGCAGCTTGAGGTGCCAAAATATCTCCGCCCAAGAACAGATACGCCAAAGCTGACGGTTGGATATGGCGGCTGTTTCTCTTGTATTTATTCTGTACGCGGCGCTGGTGGTTATCAGATGTTCGGCATTACGCCGATGCCAATTTATGATCCGGAACAGAAAGTAACCTATCTGCAAGATTTCATGGTGCTATTCCGCCCTGGCGATATTGTGAAATGGCGACCGATTGATCGGGCAGAATATGATGATATCTGCCAGCAGGTTGAGGATGGAACTTACATACCGAAAATGGCGAATGTTGAGTTTGATCTGGACACATTTAATCAGGATATTGCGAAAACCAATGCTCGTTTGATGGAGGCTCTCAATGGCGCTTAATATCATTAACCCGGGGTTGTCGACATCAATTCAGGATTTGGGGCGCCCGGGATATTTTCATCTGGGTATTCCAATTGGTGGGGCGATGGATCGTTTTTCCATGCGGGTAGCCAATATGTTAGTTGGCAATTCCGAAGAAGCGGCAGGTCTGGAAGCGGTGTTCATGGGGCCAGAAATTGAATTTACCAATGATACAGCTATCGCCATTACCGGTGCCGATATTCCGGTCATGATTGACGGCGTTGAACAGCCAACATGGACAGCACTGGCGGTAAGTAAAGGCCAGAAGCTCAGCTTCGGATTCCTGAAAGCTGGTGCAAGATTATATATAGCCATAGCTGGCGGCATCACAACACCCGAAGCATTAGGTAGCCGATCAACCTATCCGATTGGCGCGCTTGGTGGCTTTGAGGGCAGAAATATTGCTGCGGGTGATACCTTACCAACAGGGACAGGCGGTAACGTAAATATTGGTGCAACTGTCGCGCCAGCAATGCGGCGGATGCCATCTAATCCGGCGATATTGCGGATGGTTAAAGGGTTGTACTGGCATCGTCTGACCGAAGCTTCGGGCGCACAATTCCTCAATGATGAGTGGAAAGTCGCCCCAGAAGCAGACCGCATGGGCTACCGTTTCAGAGGCGGCAAAGCGCTTGAGTTTGTTGATAGAGAACAGCCATTTGGTGCTGGTTCTGATCCGTCAAATATTGTTGATGGATGCTATTCCTATGGCTCTATTCAGGTGCCGGGCGGGACAGAACCGATTGTATTACATCGGGATGCGGTTTCGGGTGGTGGCTATTTCACGCTAGGGGCGATTATATCAGCCGATATGGATTTTATCGGCCAGCTTCAGCCACATACTCCGGTTAAGTTTGAAGCGGTCAGTATGGATGCAGCATTGTCAGCCCGTAAAGAGCGGCATAAACTGCTTGATACTATCAGGGCTGAATTATCATAATTGCATGACCAACATAATAGCATGACATGGTAGCCGCGCCACTTGTTAAGGATTCCACGCATCGCTTGGCGGTGCTTGGAACTTCTGTGACGCAAAACCCTGTCCTGAAAGCTTATGCTGAAAAAGACATGGGAATAACTCTGGATATGGTGACGCTTGGCGGTGGTTCCGCCCAGCAGAGAGCAGCGTTATCCCCCGAAAGCTATGATGTTTATGATCAATGGTTTCATGATATTGATCTGAGCTGGCCAACCGGTTCTATCCAGCCGATTGATATCAATCGTATCAAAGGCTATCAGAAAATAAATCTGGATGCTCTGACCGGATTTTCAAGTAATAAAGATCATATCTGGAAAACAACATCACCCATTGACCGTCTGTATGTCGGAGCTGATCTATCCTTATCACGCAAGCCATCTGAACAGATCAGCATGATGCCAACTATTTTTAACGCTGATACGCTGGCCATTATTAATGGTGATACGCAATCTTTTCCGGATGTTAATGACTGGAGTGATTTGCTAGGTAATGACTGGCACGGTTCTGTTGTTATCCAAAAAGATTCTGCTATCAGCCTTGTGGAAATTTTGCTTGCATTAACACAGAAAGCTGAACTGAATATTGGTGATATTACTGATTTAAGCATTGATGAGATAGACCACTTTATCAGCTTATTCAGCGCATATCTCAAAAAAGGGCAGTTTTATCGCCATTGGGAAGTCGAAGGTGACTTGCAACGGCTAACCCATGTACAGAAACCGTTACTTTGTTCCATGTGGTGGTCTGGGGCGATGCAATTGCGTGCTATGGGGCAGAATGTAAGCATGATTACTCCGCGAGGAGGATATCGGGGGTGGTTTGGTGGGCTTGCCTTATCCCGATGTGTTTCGGATTGGGCGCTTGATGCAGCGTATGATTATTTGAATTGGTGGTTGACTGGCCCAGCGGGGGCTTATTTGTGTCGCCAGGGGGGCTATTTTGTAAATATCGAAGGGGTGAGGAGATATCTTCAAACTCACGAATATGAATTCTGGATTGATGGTAAGTCCGCAAGGTACGATATCTTTGATAATGAAGGCCATTTGCTATACCAGAAAGGCAATGTTCGTGAAGGGGGAAGTCTGATTGATCGGATGAAATCCATTGCTATCTGGAACACTGTTATGCCAGAGCATAATTATCTGGTGCGAAAATGGGAAAATCTTCCATGGTTAAAAGATATTGGTGACTAGAATCAGGATATCGCGGATTTCTATGAGGGCTGGCGCATTAACCAAGATGGTATGTCCGGCATAGGAAAAACGGACAGCGCTTTTAGTCGCTGGGTAGTCCGTTTTGCTGATAATAGAATATGATTTTCTAATGCCATCGCCGCCGCATCAACAGCATCCCGGATCAGATATTCATAAATCATGATGTGTTCGGATAAAGCGGCGGTAAATGGGCGACTATTCATAGGTTTTGCAAAGATATCATTGACGACCAAGGCTAGCTGGGTTTGATCAATAAGTCGCTTTAGCGCTATGTTTTGTGATGTAGAAAGAAGCTCAACATGCAGATCAGTCTCAATCGTTTTGATCATTTCCTGATCTAGGATATGCGCTGTCTCTCTGGCTTGATAACAGCGCTCAAGCCAGAGTGTAATCTGTTTATTTTCCAGCCGTGCAACCGAATCGATGAGCGCAAGAGGTTCCATTTTTGATCTAATTATAAACAGATCATTCAGCATTTTTGAAGTTAATGGCCCAACAGTCCAGTGGCTACGATAGCCTTTACCGATAAGCCCGCGTTCAGCAAATTTTGATAGAAACTGGCGAATAATTGTCCGGCTGACCTTATAGTGATCAGCGGCTCTCTGCTCATTAATCCAGAACTCACCAAAAGGCAGAATATTTGCAATATGATATTCCATATCAAGGTAAAGATCATCAGAGCGCTGTTTTTCTAAATCTAAAGTATTATGAAAAAATACCTTCAGGTTGTTTTCGCTTAAGTGATTTGGTTTAACCAGGGAGGTAAAGCTGGTATTGGGTCGCTTGAGAATAAACTCTGCTCTTTTATCAACGCGAATAGCCAGCTGATTTGCTTCCAGCATCTTCATCGCTTGATAGACAGGAGTTCGACTAGTTTTAAAAATACTGGCTAATACTTTAACGCTAACAACTGTTCCATCCAGAGGTCGATTCGCAATAAGCACCTTTTTGATCTCATCAAATATCTGCTGATAGCGCGGTTGGCGTTGATTTATTTTGTATTCAAAATCCATATTATAATTTAACAAATAATGTTGAAGCCGTCTACAAGCTTATATTTTGATCAATTTAGGTAATAATTCTATATTAAATTATAATTTTGAGATCAAATACGCATTACATACACGTTCAAATCGGATAATGATAATTTAATAAAAAAAACTTTGACTTTTGTGTTCATTGTGAAAAAATTAAAAAGATGTTAATTTAGCGTTGTGAAATTTATCGGGTAACAGAAGTCAGGGAGATTAATCGCCGTGCTAGAAGTCAAAGCGGTATCCAAAAACTTTTCCGGAGTTTCAGCTGTAGAGGATGTATCCTTCACAGTTAATGAAAATGAGTATGTTACGTTATTGGGATCATCAGGCAGCGGCAAATCTGTTCTCTTGCGTCTGATTGCTGGCCTGCTCACGCCTGACGAAGGAGATGTTTTTCTTAACGGTACGCCAATCACTGACTTGCCTTGCCATGAGAGAAGAATTGGATTTGTTCAACAAAAATATGCTTTATTCCCGCATTTGAATGTTTATGACAATATCGCCTTTGGGCTTCGCCATCGTGTGATTGATCCGGTAAAAGACGAAAGCATTATCCGCAAAAAAGTTCAGAATACTATTGAGCTGGTCGGGCTGGTCGGTCAGGAAACCAAGATGACTGGTCAAATATCCGGTGGCCAGAAACAACGTGTTTCTCTGGCTCGGACATTGGTGACTGAACCTAAAATCTGTCTGCTTGATGAGCCTCTGGGTGCGCTGGATGCAAATTTGCGTGAGCGCATGACCATTGAACTGCAAAACATCCGCAGAGAGCTGGGCGTGTCTTTCATGCATGTGACAGGCAACGAATTTGAAGCGCTTGCCATGGGTCAGAACATGCTTGTCATGTCGGACGGACGCATCGTTCAGCAAGGCGCGCCTCAAGACATGTATGCCAGACCGCAAGATTTAATCACGGCAAAGAGCATGCATAATTTTAATATTTTTTCTGGTGATGATCTGTCTGCCCAGCTTAAGGCGGGAACATCAGACAAGCTACCAGCAACCAAACTTAAAGACGCGCATTTTTGCGCTATCCCGATGGACAAGATTGATATCTCTGACGCGTCAGCAAAAACATCAGGCTTATCTGCTGAGTTTCTGACGAGTGAGTTTCTGGGAAATAAAATCATCTATTTTTTTAAGATAGAAAATGGTGATGTTTGTGAAGTCGAAAATCATATGAGTTTGCGCGAACGCAGAGAGCTCAAAGCAAACGCGACATATCAGTTGCATTGGAAATCCAAAGACATTCTTTATTACGGCGAAAACAAACAGTTGCTGGGTTAAGTAGATGAAGATGGAAAGATAAGAGTTATGAGATCAAATAAAGGAACATGGTTGCTACTGTCACCAGGAATAATATGGATCACGTTATTCCTAGTGGCGCCGCTTATCATGATGATTTATGTCAGCTTCTGGACACAGACGACATTCAGCATAAAACCTGATATGACAGTCGTCTCTTGGGTAAACTTTTTCAGTTCAGATACTTATTTTGGCGCATTATTAAGAACCATCCGCATATGGTTTACTGTTTTGATGGTTACAATATTAGTTGGTTTTCCAGTTGCACTTTATATTGGCCAGTTTATAAAAAATAAAACCTTACAAACAGCATTACTGGTAACGTGTGTTATTCCTTTTTGGACGTCATTTTTAATCAGGGTTCTTGCTTGGCGCCCAATGCTGGGAAAAGAGGGGGCAATCAACATTCTTCTTCAAAAAATGGGTATAATTAATGCTCCCATAGAAGTTCTTCTATACACTGAACTCTCAGTAATTATAGGGATGGTTCAAATTTATGTTGTATTTATGGTTGGGCCAATTGCATTCATGATTGGCCGTATTGATGGAAGCCTAATTGAAGGTGCGCGGGATCTGGGTGCATCCACATGGACAATTTTTCGCCGGATTATCCTTCCGCTCAGTATGCCCGGTGTCATTGTTGGGGCCATTTTTGTAACGGTTATGGTTCTGGGTGAGTTTGCCACCGCATCGGCGCTTTCTGGCCGGAAAGTAAACTTGCTGGGTAATATCATCATCACTCAGGTTGGGTCGCTGAAATGGGCATTTGCGGCGGTTGCTGGTGTTGTTCTGACCGTGGTGATGGCCACATTTGTTGCCATAATGTTGCGTATTGTTAATTTACGAAATCAGCTGTAGGGGGGACATCGATATGGATAAGGTTGTTTCATTACGCTGGTTTTTGGGAATATTCACCGCTGCATTTGTGCTGTTTCTTTACGGCCCCTTTATTGTCATGGGCATCCTGAGTTTTCAGCAGGGACCAGAAGGTGGGCCACAATTTCCAATTATTGAATGGTCAACATACTGGTATCAACATGTCTTTGGACTTGCTCCGCCATCCCGTATTGCGCCGCTTCCGATTGGCGAGGCCCTGATCCGTTCTTTAACATTAGCTTTTGCTACAATGGTTGTTTCAACAGTTATGGGTGTTCTGACTGCACAGGCATTTCGCCAACCATTCAGAGGTTCAGGTGTTGTGTTTTATTCTGTTATTTTGGGCATGATTGTTCCGGGGGTTTTGCTTGGGCTTGGTATGGTTCTGCTAGCCAATCAGGTTGGGATTGATCGCAACTGGTGGTCTACGGCTTTTGTCTTACACGTGGTTTATACCTATCCATTTGCCTTTCTGGTGATGCTTGCCATATTTAACCGTTTTGACGAGTCTGTTGAGGAAGCATCATTAAGTCTAGGGGTAAGCCCTTCTAAAACATTCCGTAAAGTAACATTCCCGATTATTTTCCCCGGGGTTTTGTCGGCGATGCTGTTTGCGTTTACGCTAAGCTATGATGAGTTTCCAAGAACATTGTTCACTGGCGGCTCTGACGTGACCATGCCAATTGCAATTTATGGAACATTCGCTGTTGAAATTCATCCAAACCTGTTTGCATTTGGAGTGCTTAGCACCTTATTCTCATTTTCGCTGCTTGCGGTATACGGGATATTGTTGACGTTATCTATTCGTCGCCAGAATCAGCGTGCCTCCGGTCTTCAAGAGGATATTACATGATGTCATCCTCGCAACATATCGCCATTGTGACAGGTGCCGGTTCAGGCATCGGTGCCGCTATTGCTGAGCGACTGGCTCGGGATGGCGCGCGGGTTATGATGAATGATATTCATGCGAACAGTTTAATATCAGTAAAAGATAAGCTGATATCTTTGGGCATATCTGAAGATCATATCGCCATTCAGGATGGCGATGTATCGGATGAAACCGATATGAAAACGCTCTTTGATCGGACAATGGATCAATTCGGTGATCTGTCACTGGTGGTGAATAATGCAGGTATTCTTCAACAGAAAGCGTTTGTTGAAATTAATTGTGAAGACTGGGACAAGATGATAGCCGTGCATGTCCGTGGCTGTTTTCTGGGATGCCATTTTGCCATTCCCGTCATGCTGAAACGCGGCGGCGGTGTCATTATTAATACAGCCTCGCAATTAGGCCAGATCGGAGCCGCTGATCTGGTGCATTACGCCACAGCAAAAGCAGCCATTATCGGGCTGACAAAATCATTAGCGCGTGAATTCGGGCAATCTGGTCTACGGATAAATGCTATTGCGCCAGGCCCCATTAACACAGATCTGGTTCTGGGATTATCCAAAGATTGGCGTGACGCAAAAGCCGCGCAATTACCGCTTGGGCATTTTGGTGAGCCTTCGGATGTGGCGGCAACCGTTGCGTTTCTAGCATCTGAGGATGCCAGAATATATGTTGGGCAAACGCTTGGGCCAAATTCTGGCGATGTGATGCTTTAGGAGATGAGATGATGAAAACAGCACTTATTACAGGGGCAGGAATAGGCATAGGCCGCGCTAGCGCATTAGCGTTTGGTGCCGCTGGATATCGGGTCATTGTTACCGATATTCTGGCAGAAGAAGGTGCATCCGCGGTTAAGGAAATCACTGATGCTGGTGGCACAGCAGAATTCCATCACCTTGATGTAACCTCAACAGAAAACGCTAATCAGATCGTTGCCAGTATAGAAAAAGCATATGGGGCCATTGACACGATTGTCTGTAATGCGGGCATTGCCCATAAAGTGCCATTAGAAGAAATGACAGATGAGAAATGGGATTTCACATTTGACGTTGATCTGAAAGGCATGTTCCGTGTTATTCGTCCGGCATTGGCACAAATGAAAAACGCCGGTTCGGGGTCTATTATCTGTCTCTCCTCATGCATGGGTGTCATGTATGGGTGGGATGAACATGTACATTATTCAGCAGCAAAAGCAGGTGTCGTTGGGTTGGTTCGGGGTCTTGCTAATGAACTAGCACGCGATGGCATCAAGGTTAATGGTGTTGCCCCGGGTTATATCCGGACAGCCCAGCTTTTGTCTGAAAAGCATTCACTTGGCGAAGAAGGTGCACAAAAAGCTGGTGCATTTATACCGATGGGTCGTATCGGTCAACCGGATGATATTGCTGATGTTATTTTATTTTTAGCATCAGACAAAGCCAGATATCTGACGGGTCAGGTGATAAGTGTGGACGGTGGACTTGGGGTCGGCCGCTACTAACATATGACCAATCTTCTAGAAGGAGGAATACAATGACAATACATACTAATCGTCGACAGTTTCTAGCTGGAACGGGTGTAGCACTTGGTAGTACCATGCTTTCTAACTCGTCTCAGGTATTTGCTGGTGGCCATCTGGCAGAGCAGCAGTTAAGAACTGTTGGTCTGTCTGTTACTGTGCAAGAACGTATCCTGAATGATTTTAAAGAAAAATCAGGTGTTGGTTCTGTAAGTGGTAAGGGCGACATTTTCCCTAACACACAGACAGAATTGCTGTCAGGTTCAAAAGCCTATGATTGTTGGGAAACTATTGGTGAACGTCTTCCTGCTATGACAGTGACTAACACCATTAAGCCAATTCCAACATCTAAGCTCTCAAATTGGAACAGTATTCGTGATACATTCACAAAAACTGATCCACGGATGGAAGCACGGGCGCAAATTTCTGGCCAAATCTGGTCAGATGCAAGTCAGTCTTCTTTGTGGATGGTACCAACTGTTTATAATTTTGACTCAATTGGCTATCGACCAGACCTTGTTGAGGCAGAAGAAGCTAACACATGGACATCGCTTTTCGATAAAAAGTTTAAGGGCAAAACAGGACTTAATGTTGACCCTTTAATTGCTATTGGTCAGGCCATTCTAGCTATGAACTCACTTGGTATGCTGGATGTTCCTAATCCTGGTAATCCAAATAAAAGCGAAATTGATGAAGCAGCAAAATTCCTAATTTCAAAGAAAAAAGAAGGACAATTCCGTGCTCTTTGGGGTGATTTTGGTGAGCTTGTTGGTCTCTTAGCATCTGGAGAAATGGTACTTGCAGATGCATGGCAGCCAGCTGTTATGGCTGTTAAGGCTCAAGGAATTGAGTGTGCCTATGCTGAGCCAAAAGAAGGTCTCCGGGGATGGTCAATTGGTATTTCCATGGTTAATGGATCTCCAAATGAAGATGCTGTTATGGCTTATGCTGATTATTGGCTATCAGGCCCACCAGCTATTGCTGTGTCTGAACAGGGTTACTATTCACCTACAACAACAATCAAGGATCACATGTCCAAAGAGAAGTATGACTTCTGGTATGAGGGCAAGCCTTGGGTAGGTGCACCAGACCGTGGCATTCAGGAAGGTGATCTTCGTGATGGTGGCTCATTAGCAGAGCGCGCGTCAAAGGTTAATTACTGGCATCAGTGGCCAGATGAGTATGATCATCTCATGATGAAGTGGGATGAATTCCTAAGCGCATAATCATCAATTCGGGTTCAGGGGAAATCATTCTCCTGAACCTGCTTTTAACTGGTATAAATGATGACTCAATTTGATTTAGAGCTAAAACAGATAACGAAAATATATCCCGGTGGCACATTGGCTGTTGAGGCTTTTGATCTTCAGGTTGAGAAGGGTGAGTTTCTATCCTTTGTTGGCCCTTCCGGATGTGGCAAAACAACGACTTTGCGAATGATTGCCGGACTGGAAGATATTACATCTGGCGAATTATTTATTCGCGGGGTTAACAACACACATGTTAAAGCCGAGCAAAGACCCACAGCCACTATTTTTCAGAATTATGCCATTTTTCCACATATGAGCGTTAAGCAGAATATTGAGTTTGGGCTTAAAGTCCGTAAGCTATCAAGTGCCGAGATTAAGAAGAAATCTTCGAATATTATTGATTTACTAGATTTGGGAAGCGTTGCCGATACTAGGGAATCATCGCTTTCTGGCGGCCAGAAACAACGGGTTGCGCTGGCACGCGGATTAGTAACCGAACCTGAAATTCTACTGCTGGATGAGCCATTGGGCGCACTTGATGCTAATTTGCGCCGGGCGATTCAGGATGAGCTAAAATTACTACAAAGACAGCTCAATATTACTTTTGTTTTTGTCACTCACGCGCAATCAGAAGCGCTGGGAATGGGTGACAGGGTGGTTGTTATGAATGCTGGCCGGGTGGAACAGATCGGGGCTTCGGAAGACATTTATTTTAATCCACAAACCCCCTTTGTTGCCCAGTTTATTGGCAAAAATCTGTTGTTTAACGGCACCATCCAAAATGCAACCGGTAAGGCCGGTGTGATTGATACCCCGAACGGGCAATTCAAAGGCCGTATTGTGGGTAATTTAGCCAAAAATAAATCTGGAATAATGGTCGTGCCTTCCGAATATATCAGTTTCGGGAAAACATCCAAAAAAGAGATGAATAGCTTCACTGGTCATGTCGAACAGGCCAGTTTTATCAGTAATACAGTGATTATCTATCTCAGGCTTGCTAATGGCGAGCGCGTAAAGATCGAAACGCATGTTGAAAAAGTTGCTGGTCAGGAGCTCAATCCGGGTAGTCAGATCAATGGCTACTGGCCTGTGAATAAATGCAGCATCATGTTGAACGAAAACAAAGGATAGAGCGTGATGGCCAAAGATATCCTTTCGATGACGGCGCTTGAATTGAGCGATGCTTTGCAGAAAAGAGCGTTGAAATCTGTTGATATTGCGGCCGCTTGTCTGGATGCTGGCCGTAACCAGACTAGTCCGGTTTACATTAAATTGACCGAACAACGTGCTATGGAAGAAGCAAAAGCCGCGGATGCAAGGCTTGATGCTGGCCAGCCATTGTCTGAACTTGATGGTGTTCCGATAGCATGGAAAGACCTCTATGATATGAAGGGCGAGGTTACAACAGCGGCTTCTATTCTGTTTGAGGATGCCTTGCCAGCCACGGCTGATGCGCCGGTCGTTGCCAAGGCCAAGGCCGCTGGCATGGTCAGCATAGGCAAGCTTAATATGACAGAAATGGCCTATTCCGGTATCGGATTTAACCCGCATTATGGCACGCCTAAAAATGCCTGTTCTGATGATATACATTATTCGCCCGGTGGGTCGTCTTCTGGGTCTGGAGCGGTTATTGGCCGTAACATGGTGCCGATTGCCATTGGCTCAGACACGGGCGGATCGGTTCGGGTACCAGCATCGTATAATGGCGTTGTCGGGCTAAAAACATCCGAAGGCCGGTATGATAAAAATGGTGTAATTCCGTTATCGCGAACATTTGATACCGTTGGCCCCTTGGCAAAAACGGTTGATGATTGCGCGGCGATAGACCGGATTTTCCGATCAGAGCATCATGTTCAGTCGCCGCCATTGGCGGAAAAGCCGCGCTTTTTTGCGCCACAAACTATTGTGATGGATGATCTGGATGAACAGGTCGCCGCTGATTATTCGCGCGCATGTGATCAGATCAGCGATGCCGGATACAGCATTGAGCCTATTGATCTGGATTGCTTTGCCAATGCTTTTTCGGTGATGGCGGAATGTGGCACGCTTGTCGCCATGGATGCGTGGCTTGAATATCAGGATAAGCTGACAGACGATATTCGCGCACGGATGGATGAACGGGTGCTAGACCGGATGATGCGCGGGGCAGATATGTCCGCCCAAGATGTCGTCCGGTTGCACCATGTGCGCGTTGAAGGCGTGGCTGAGATTATTCAGAAAACCGGATCAGGATTTATGCTGATGCCGACAACGCCTATTCCGGCGCCCGAACTGGAACCGCTGATGGCGGATAAATCGCTTTTCCATAAGGTCAATCTGATGACATTACGCAACACAACATTAGGAAATATTTTCAATTTACCCGGTGTTGCCATGCCAATGAATTCTGCACGGATGAATTCTGCACGGATGAAAGACCAAAGACCAACTAGTCTGTTGGTTAGCACCCATGCAGGTCGAGATGATCAATTAATTGAAGTCGCAAGAATATGCGAAGATATTTTAAATAGAGGAGAAAGCTGATGATTAGGGTTGGAGTTGACGTTGGGGGTACATTTACTGACATCATATTAGAAAATCATGATGCTAGTAAAAACGAAGTTACGGTAACAAAGGTTTCCAGTACGCCGCATGATCAATCTGAAGGGGTTGTTAAAGGTGTGTTGCAGGTATGTGAACTGGCTGGCGTTAAGCCGGGCGATATTGACATGCTTTACCATGGCACCACCGTTGCTACTAACATGGTCATTGAACGTGACGGTGCAGAAGTAGGAATGTTAACTACGCGCGGCTTCCGTGATATTCTTCACATGGCACGTCACAAACGCCCGCATAACTTCAGCCTTCAATATGAAGTGCCGTGGCAATCAAAGCCACTAGTCAAGCGGCGTAACCGTATTCCAATTACCGAAAGACTGATGCCGCCAACGGGTGAAGTCGATGTGCCAATGAACGAAGACGAAGTGCGTGCCGCTGCCGAATTATTCAAAAAGCGCGGGATAAATTCTATCATTGTCGGATTTCTGTTTTCATTCCTGAACAATGATCATGAAATGCGGGCAAAAGAAATTATCGCATCTGTTCATCCGGATGCCTATATCTACGCTTCATCAGAAGTAGTGAATGTGATCCGGGAATATGAACGGTTCAGCTCAACGGCGATGAATGCCTATATCGGGCCAAAAACCGCACGTTATTTGTCTAGTCTGGAAACCCGACTTAAAAAAGAAGGCATAAATAGTCAGGTCAGAATTATGCAGTCTAATGGCGGTATTTCAACTATTGAAAACTCCTCAGATCGTCCGATTGGATTATTGTTATCGGGGCCTGCTGGCGGCGTTATAGGCGCTCGCTCAACAGGTGAGCAAAGCCAGATTTCCAATATTATTACCATTGATATTGGCGGCACATCTGCGGATATTTCTGTTATTCAGGATGGTGAGTTACGCATCAAAAACCCACGTGACACAGAAGTCGCAAGCCTGCCAGTGCTGGTACCAATGCTTGATATTGATGCCATTGGCGCGGGCGGTGGTTCTATTGCCTATGTTGATGAAGGCGGCGCATTCCGCGTTGGCCCAAAATCAGCTGGAGCCGTTCCGGGGCCAGCCTGTTATGGAAATGGCGGTGAGCATCCAACAGTTACCGATGCACAAGTCGTGCTAGGAAGACTAGATCAGGAACAGTTTCTTGGGGGGGATATTATCATCCAGCCTAAGCTTGCTGAAAAAGCAATCAAGACACATATCGCCGATCCATTGGGAATGTCGGTAACAGAAGCCGCGCTAGGTATATTGAAGATTATCAATAACAATATGGCGCTTGCTATCAATTCTAATTCTGTTGCCAAAGGCATCGATCCGCGTGGATTTACATTGATGGGTTTTGGCGGTGCTGGACCTCTGCATGCGGTTGCGCTGGCAGAAATGATTTCTGCTAAAAATATTGTGTCACCGTCACAACCGGGGATTACCGCCGCGCTTGGCTTGCTGGTATCAGACCTTAAATATGAATATACACGGTCTGTTCTTATTCCACTTAATCAGGCGACAGATGGTGATCTGGCACAAATTAATGAAATTGTAGAAGACCTGAAATCAGAAGCAAACAAACAGCTTGATCAGGATAATGTCCCCAATGATAGCCGGCAATATGAATATATTATGGAATGTCGATATCTGGGGCAGGGGTTTGAGCTACGGGCAAAAATGCCAAGTGAGCCTCTGACAACCAAAAATGTGCAAAAGGTTATCGATAGTTTCTTTGATGTGCATAAGCAACAATATGGTCATGCCTTCAAAGATCAGATTACCGAGGCTATTACCGTTCGGGTGATTGCATCTGCCGATGTTGAAAAACTTCAGCTTAATAAACTGGAAAAAGGCGGAAACAAGAATCCGGAATATGCGCATCTCTATAACAGAGATACTGTATTTGAAGATAACAAGCCGGTTTCAACACCGCGCTATGATCGGGGTAAACTTAAAGCCGGTGATACGCTTAGTGGCCCGGTTATCGTCACCCAGCACAATTCAACTACAATTATTCCACCAGAATACACAGCCACTATTTTAGAAGTTGGCGATATTCTGATTGAAAAAAACTGATTTAGGGAATGGAGACTGAACATGACTAGAGAAATTGATCCAATTACCTTGCAAGTCATCGGTGGTGCCTTGCATTCCATTGCTGAACAGATGGGTAATGTCCTTTACCGTATGAGCTATTCATCCATTATCCGCGAAAGTCAGGATTTGGGGGCGGGGCTATTTGATGTTGATTTCAATACGCTTTGCGAATCTGATTCAACACCGATGCATATCGGATCACTGCCGGGTTATTTGCGGGGGATTGCTGAAACTATTCCTCTGGAAGACTGGGTGCCGGGCGATTGTGTGGTGCATAACCATCCTTATAAAGGCGCTTCGCACTCACCGGATATTGCGGTGGTAATGCCAGTATTTTATAAAGGCGAGCTTGTTGGTTTTTCTGCTAATACAGCACACCATGTAGATATTGGCGCGGCGACGCCGGGGCTTATTATTGATGTTCCGGATATGTGGGCAGAAGGTATGCTGCTTGATGCGGTCAAGTTGTTTGAAGGCGGCAAGCGCGTTGAGTCCATGTGGAAATATATTCATGACAATACCAGAGTTCCCGGACTTGTCATGGGTGACCTGGAGGCCCAGATAGCGTCTGCTGAACTTGGCGTTCGCCGGTTTGAAGAACTGCTTGATAAATATGGCAAAGAAGATGTCATTGCATCATGTAACCAGTTAATGGACTACACAGAAAAGCTGATGCGTCGGGAAATTGCAAAAATTCCTGATGGCGAATATTTTGCTGAAGGTTTTCTGGATGATGACGGCCGTAACAGAGATAAAACGCTTCCTATTAAGGTATGTGTCCGGATTACAGGCGATGATGTCGAGGTTGATTTAACCGGTTCATCCGATCAGGTTCCAACAGCGTTTAACGTGCCTTATGATGGATCAACGATGGTGGCGGCATTTTTCGTTTTCCGCGCCATGTTGCTTGATACCTACACGCTAGAGGAATATGTCCCACAGAACGAAGGATCATTCCGGCCGATTAAGGTAACAGCACCAAAAGGATCAATCTTTAATCCGATTGCGCCGGCAGCTGCTGAAGCCCGTTTCTGTCAAATTCAGCGTATGGCCGATTTGGTGATTAAGGCGCTTAGTCCGGTTATTCCAGAAAAATCAACAGCTGGTAACGCGGCTACTCTGTCTTTTGCTGCCTATTCAGGGGTGCGCCCAAGTGGTGATTACTGGGTATTCCTCGAAGTGAACGAAGCGGCAACCGGTGGTCGTCCAAACTCTGACGGTGTTGATACAGTCGAAGAATTGATGCGGAATACAAGAAACAATCCGCTAGAAGATTTGGGCATGCATTTGCCACTGATTTGTGACCGCTATGAAATCAGAAACGATGTGCCTCCGGGTGCTGGTAAATATCGCGGTGGTGCCGGTGTGGTAAAATCACAGCGATATCTTACTCCGGGTTTCATGACACATGAATCTGATCGTCATCTGGATGCCCCATGGGGTGCATTTGGCGGCAAGTCTGGCTCAGTTGGAAAAATGGAAATCTATAATATCAAAGACCCATCAGATATTCGTCAGGAATATTCCAAGTTTTCTGGCTTAAGAACCGAAGAAGGTGACGTGGTATCATATTTTTCTCCTTCTGGTGGGGGATTTGGTAATCCGCTTGAGCGTGAGCCGGCGAAAGTGCTTGATGACGTTCTGGATGACATTATTTCGCTTGATATGGCCAGAGATGACTACGGTGTTGTGATGGCCGCAGTCGATGATGGTTATGGCTGGCAGGTTGATGAAAAAGCAACTGAACAGCTTCGGGCATCAATGTCATAATTTTATAAATGAATAGGGAGTATATATCATGAGTTATAGCGGAAAAGACATTGATCCCATTACCCTTTCTGTTGTGCGCGGGGTTCTGGAAACAACACAGCGCGAAATGACGCTGACGCTTGAAAAAACAGCTAGATCAAGCGTGTTTAATCTTGCTCATGATTATTCCACCGCCTTGTTTAATCATGAACCGGAAATGATTTTACAAGGTCAGGATATTCCTATTCATCTGGGCTCACTGATCCCGGCTATGAAAGCCGTTGATAAATTCTTTGAAGGCCAGATTAGCGAAGGTGATCTGGTTCTGCATAATGATCCTGATTATGCGGGCTCACATATTATTGATACCTGTATGTATTATCCTGTGTTCTATAAAGGCGAGCTGGTATTCTGGACAGTATGTAAAGGCCATCTGACAGATATTGGTGGCCCTGTTCCTGCTGGTTACAATCCGGCGGCAACAGAAATCTATGCCGAGGGTTTGCGGATACCGCCTATTAAAATCTGGGATAAAGGTGTTCCGCGGGATGATATCCTCAACATGCTATTTACCAATATGCGAGCCAGACGGGATCAGGAAGGTGACTTTAATGCATTGATCGGTGCCTGTAAGGTTGGTGCACGCAATCTGATCGGGCTGCTTGATAAATATGGCAAAGAGGTCGTTCAGGATTGCATTGATGAACTGCTGGCTATGGCAGAAAATCATATGCGTTCCATGATCAAACAGGTTCCAGATGGCACATATAATGGGATGGCTATTCTTGAAGATGCAGGTCACGGATTTGGTGATATGGAAATCACCGCTGAAGTAACCATTAAGGATGATAACTGTCATATCAAGATTGATAGCCCACCACAAATCCCATATTTCATTAATTCTTATGAGGGTAATTCCTATTCAGGGGTTTATCTGGGCTTGATGATGTTTGCGCAATTGCCGCCACCATATAATGAAGGATTATATCGTTGTATTTCGGTTGATATGGGTGAAAAAGGCACGCTATGTAACGCTAAATCACCGGCACCACATGCGAATTGTACAACAACGCCAATGGAAACACTGACAGACGCCGTGCGTCTAGCCTTTGAAAAAGCGGCACCTGATAAAGTGTCTGCATCATGGGGGCATGCCAATGGATGTAACATTGCCGGATGGGATACCCGTCATGACGAAGAATACGTCACCATGGTTCTTGCTTCGATTATTTCTGGTGCCGGTGCCACGGCTGAACAGGATGGCTGGCACGCCGTGGGGCCTGAATGCTGTTTCGGGGCATTAACATCCGGTGATATCGAAATGCTTGAATATTCATATCCGATTATTATTCACCGCTATTCGTTAATGGAAGATTCAGGCGGTGCAGGTAAGTTCAGAGGTGGGTCAGGCACATGCTGGGAAGTAGAACCCCTGGACAAACCTATGACAATGATTACCTTTGGTGAAGGCCGGCGCATTCCGGCAATGGGTGCTGGTGGTGCTAAATCGGAATTCGTAGAAGCCAAAGTTGGCCGGTTGCGTATCACTCGCGATGGTGAAGAAACCATCATCAAGGAAAATGTGATAGAGCAAATTTTACCGGGTCAGAAAGCCGCGAACATGAATCCCGGTGGTGGTGGATTCGGTAATCCGTTTGAGCGGGATATTGATAGAATCCTGCAAGATATTAAAAATGGATTGGTCAGCAAAAAAGGAGCAGAGCTTGATTACGGTGTCGTGTTTTCAGACTTTGATAACCTTCAAGTTGATGCCGATGCCACACAAGCTTTACGTGCCAAGCACGTTTAAGAGGGGAACAGATTATGGCGCAAAAATACAGACTAGGCATTGATGCCGGCGGCACATTTACGGATTTTATCCTGTCTAAACCGGATGGTGACGTGCAAATCTTTAAGGTGTTATCAACGCCGCATGAACCGACCGAAGCTATTAAAAACGGTCTTGCTGAAATTGAGGCAAGAGCCGGTGTTACGGCTACGGAACTGGTCTCACAATCGGATTTATGTATTAATGGAACAACGGTTGGTTTGAACGCGCTAATCACTCATAACGGCGCAAAAACCGGACTGATCTGCACCAGAGGTCACGAAGATTCGATTGAAATAAGACTAGGCCATAAAGAAGATGGCTATCGCTATGATCCCCATTATCCGCCAGCGGTTATGTTAAGCCCGCGATATTTGCGTAAAGGTGTTGATGAGCGTGTTATTTCAACAGGTGAAGTTAGAATACCAATGAACGAAGATGATGTGCGCGCGGCGTGTGAGCTGTTCAAAAAAGAAGCAGTTGAATCCGTGGTTGTTTCATTTGTCTGGTCGGTTCTGCATCCCGAACATGAACAGCGGGCGGCAGAAATTGTTCGTGAAATGCTACCTGATGTGCATCTGACAGTAGGCAGTAAGCTATACCCGCAGGTGCGCGAATATACTCGAACATCAACCGCGCTAGTTAATGCTTATCTGGCGCCGATTTTGCAAAAATATGTTGGTGCTATTGATGCGTATTTTCAATCCCTTGGCGCTGATAAGCCTGTCCGGTTTTTTCAGTCAAATGGTGGTTTGGCATTAGGCTCGACAGTGGCAGAGCAAGCGGTTTATGCGATTAATTCGGGGCCGGCATCCGCGCCACAGGCGGCGACATTTATAGCCGAACCGTGGAAAGATGAGAATATTATCACAATTGATATGGGCGGCACCTCGTTTGATATCACGCTTGCCCATGAAGGTAAGGCCAATCTAAACAAAAACATTGATTTCTTACGCTACCGAATTGGTATTCCAATGATTCAAGTAGAAACGCTTGGTGCTGGCGGTGGCTCAATTGGCTGGATTGATCAAATGGGTCTGCTTCAAATGGGGCCACAATCCGCCGGATCAGAACCGGGGCCAGCTTGTTATGGTAAAGGCGGAGAGTTACCAACAACAACAGATGCTAATCTTGTTCTTGGTTATCTCAGCCCCAAAGGACTGGTTGGTGGCCGTCTGGAACTTGATCAGGATAAAGCCAGTAATGCCATTAAATCAAAAATTGCTGATCCATTGGATTTAACGCTGGAACGCGCCGCTTATGGCATGTTTACCATTGTGAATAATAACATGGTTAACGGTATCCGCAGAGTATCGGTTGAACGTGGTTATGATCCACGCGATTTTGTTCTGATGGGGGCGGGTGGTGCTACTGGTGCGCATATTACGGCGCTTGCTAATGAGATTGGTATCAACCGAATTCTGATATCAAAACTAGCATCAGGTTTATGTGCTTATGGCCAGATTATATCAGACGTCAAATATAACTTTATGGCACCAGCACCGTACCGGCTGGATAGTGAAAATGTGGCAAATAAACTGCAGGGGCTTTTTGACGGGCTGGAACATAAAGGCAATGATCAGCTAGCAAAAGACGGCTTTACGGAAAAAGATATCCATATCACTCGAACACTTGATATGCGTTATACCGGACAGGTTCATGAATGCACGGTTGAGGTTGATGCCTTTGACATTACCGCAGAATCGCTGAAATCCCTCGAAGAAGCATTCCATGCCCGCCATGAGGAGCTGTATATGTATTCGGAACGCCACAGCGCTATCGAAGTGGTGAATGTGGAAAGTACGATTATTGGTAAAATTGATCGTCCTGAGCGCATGAAACAGGCCAAAGGAAGTGGTGCTGACAGTGCTAAAACCGGAACGCGTCAAGTTGTGTTTAGTAGTGATGGTGCCAGAATCGAAACGCCAATTTATGATGGCTCAAAACTAGGTGCCGGTGATCACATCGAAGGCCCGGCTGTTCTGGAAGAAGAAACCACAACAATTGTTCTTGATCCACAATGGAAACTGACATTATCGGATTCTGCAGTGTATGAGTTGGTCAAGAAAAACTGATCAGTGTATGTTGCAGCTTAGACAATAGTCTGTTGGGCTTTACAATGATGCGGCTTGTCATTAGCTTGGCTGTATTAACATGTAATGCTTACAATAATATTGAAAGGAAATGATCATGTCATCAGCGACATATTCCACGTTATCCCAGCATATTTTGCCGGGTGTTTTTGCCAATAACAGTGTTTTGCGAAAGACCGTATTAGTGCTGGCTGGTAGCCTGTTTATCGCTGCCATGGCGCAATTATCCTTTCGCTTTCCGGCTAGCCCTATTCCTATCACCGGTCAGACATTTGCCGTGTTGATTGTGGGCATGGCGTTGGGTTCACGTCTGGGGGCATTGGCAGCGATAGCGTATTGTCTGGAAGGCATGTATTTTCCGGTTTTTGCAGAAATGCGGACATGGGCGCATCCATTTACGCTCTATACGGCGGGCTATCTGTTCGGATTTGTTGGGGCGGCTTATGTTACTGGCTGGCTGGCGGAACGCGGCTGGGATCGCAATGATGTTGGCACCGGGCTTGCCATGCTGGCCGGAAATCTGGTGCTTTATGTGCCGGGCTTGATCTGGTTGAATGTCATGATGGCACCGGCATCATTCGGGGTTGTTGTGACGGCTGGTTTTGGTGTGTTCATCATTGGTGATTTGCTGAAACTGGTTCTGGCCATGATTATCTTTCCAACCGTCTGGCGCATGATCAACCGTTAGGTTCTGGTTAAACGGTTTCCTATAAAATGAAAGATGGTTTTATATAGATGCGTGCATCTATGGAAAAATAAAATCATCTTTCTGATACCCTTGCAGATATAACAATGCGGTCAGATCACCGTGATTGATCCGCCATCGGGATGCCGCCGCAACAACAGGCTTGGCGCGGAAAGCTACGCCCATGCCGGCTGTATCTAGCATGGCCAGATCATTAGCACCATCACCAACAGCCAGAATATCTGATAGCGGAATATGCAATCGGGCGGATAGATCAAGACAGATTTGCCGCTTGCTTTCCTTCCCATTGATCGGATTTGCCACATCACCGGTCAGCGTATCATCAGCAATAATCAGCCTATTGCCGTGATGTTCATCAAACCCCAACTGGCCAGACACATATTGGGTAAATGGCGTAAATCCACCTGAAACAAGCGCGGCATAAGCGCCATGTTTGCGCATGGTTGCAAGCAGAATAGCGGCACCGGACATAAATGAGATACGTTCTTTTAATACGCGATCAATCAGTGTAGCCGGTTGATTTTTTAATAACAGCACCCGTTCGCGCAAGGCATCATCAAAATCAAGCTCCCCATTCATGGCTCTGGCAGTGACTTGGCGCACATGGTCGCCAACGCCGGCCATTTCTGCCAGCTCATCCAGACATTCCTGCCCGATCATGGTGCCATCCATATCAGCAATCAGTATCCGTTTAGGGGTGGGTGCTGTCTGCACAAAATTAAGATCAACCTGTTCTGTCTGCCATTCGGCCCAGCGGCGGTCATGATCATCCGGCATATGGGAAAGATGGAGCATCACGGCTTCGTTTCCGGCTAGCCATGTAATGCCATCAACCGCCCAGTCCAGACACAGCTGATCTAGCCGCTGGCGGGGTAATGTTGCGTCAGGCGCAGAAGTAAGGATCGCGGTAATCATGATTGATCTCAATATATTTTAAACTTTGATCAATGATATACCGCCAATGCGGCACTTGCGGAAGACACTAAATATCTATATAACTCTCGGTGGGCTACCTCTCCCCAACGAGAGGCATTTATCTGGAAGGATAGGATAATGGAAGCAGTAAAACCGGCAACGCGGCCGGATAACCCGCGTTTTTCGTCTGGCCCTTGCGCCAAATTTCCGCAATATTCCGTATCACAACTTGAAGACGCCTGGTTAGGGCGTTCGCATCGGGATGCTGGTGGGAAAGCCAAACTACATACCGCTATCACAGAAACCAGAGCGTTGCTGAACATACCGGCAGATTATCGCATTGGTATTGTTCCAGCATCAGATACCGGTGCTGTTGAAATGGCCATGTGGTCGTTGCTTGGGGCGCGGCCGGTCACGATGGTGGCATGGGAAAGTTTTGGCCAGACATGGGTCAAGGATGCGTCTGAACAACTCCGGCTTGATGCGCATATTGCCACCGCGCCTTATGGTGACATTGTTGATATGACCAAGCTGGATTATGATCATGATATTGTTTTTACATGGAACGGAACAACATCTGGTGTCCGGATTCCTGAACAGACCGTGTTTCCGGCTGATCGGGCGGGTTTGACCATATGTGATGCCACATCAGCCAGTTTTGCCATGCGGTTACCGTGGGAAAGTCTGGATGTCACCACGTTCAGCTGGCAAAAAGTATTGGGCAGTGAGGGCGGGCATGGCATGATTGTGTTATCGCCACGCGCTTGCAAAAGACTGGAAAGCTATACCCCGTCATGGCCCATTCCCAAGATTTTCCAGCTGACCAAAAATGGCAAATTAATAGAAGGCATTTTCAAGGGCGAAACCATTAATACGCCATCCATGCTGGCGGTTGAGGATTATCTGCTGGCGCTTAAATGGGCGCGTTCGGTTGGCGGTCTTGATGGGCTGATTGCGCGCAGTAATAACAACGCGCAACTGGTCTGGGATTATGTTGAATCAAAAAACTGGCTTTCCAATCTGGCCATTGATCCGGCCACATGGTCGACCACGTCAGTCTGTCTGGTGTTCAGTGATCCGGCGGTGGCGGGGAATGCTGATTTTGCCAAAGCGGTAACACGACGGCTCGCGGATGCGGGCGCGGCTTATGACATCGGGTCTTATCGGGCGGCACCTGCCGGATTACGAATCTGGTGCGGGGCAACGGTGGAAACATCTGATCTTGCCGCCATGTTGCCATGGCTGGAATGGGCATATGCGGTGGAACGAAACGCTTTGTCCTAAAGCCAGAGATTATCCCCGATACGGATCATTACCATTATATACGATATTTACAGGAGGCCATGATGGCACCAAAAGTTCTCATTTCAGATAAGCTGTCTGAAAAAGCAATTTCCATTTTCAAGGATCGCGGCATTGACGTGGATTACCTGCCTGATCTAGGCAAGGATAAAGATAAACTGCGTGATATGATTGCCGGTTATGACGGGCTGGCTATCCGGTCGGCGACCAAAGTAACGGAAAAACTGCTGGCCGCAACCAGCCGGTTAAAGGTTATTGGCCGTGCCGGAATTGGCGTTGATAATATTGATCGGGCGGCCGCATCACGGCAGGGGATCATTGTCATGAATACGCCGTTTGGCAATATGATCACAACCGCCGAACATGCCATTGCCATGATGTTTGCGGTGGCGCGGCAAATCCCCGAAGCCAATGCATCAACGCAATCCGGCAAGTGGGAAAAGTCGCGGTTTATGGGGGTTGAGCTGTCGGACAAAACGCTAGGCGTGATTGGTGCCGGAAATATTGGCGGTATTGTCTGTCAACGCGGCAAGGGGTTGAACATGCGGGTGATTGCCTATGACCCGTTCCTCACCGAGGATAAGGCCAAGACCATGGGAGTGGAAAAGGTTGAACTGGATGCGTTGTTATCCAGAGCAGATTTTATCACCTTGCATGTGCCGCTAACCGATCAGACTACTAATATTCTCAGCCGTGAAAATCTATCCAGAACAAAGCCGGGCGTGCGCATTATCAATTGTGCCAGAGGCGGGCTGGTGGATGAAAAGGCGCTGGCCGATCTGATCATATCCGGTCATATTGCCGGTGCTGGTTTTGATGTTTTTGCGGATGAACCGGCGATTGATAATCCGTTGTTCCATTTGCCGAATGTGGTTTGCACGCCGCATCTGGGGGCGGCAACGGTGGAAGCACAGGAAAAAGTCGCGCTTCAGGTTGCCGAACAGATGTCAAATTATCTGCTGACCGGTGCCGTGACCAACGCCATCAACATGCCGTCCGTGACAGCAGAAGAAGCAAAAGTCATGGCGCCTTGGTTGAAATTAGCTGGGCATCTGGGTGGTTTTGGCGGCCAGATGTCTGATGATCCGATTAAAAGCATCCGTATTCTGTATGATGGTTCGGTGGCGGAAATGAACTTGCCTGCGCTTAATTCCGCGCTGGTTGCCGGTGTGCTGGCTTCAGCTAATCCGGATGTGAATATGGTATCGGCACCGGTGATTGCGGCGGCGCGCGGTATTCAGATCAGCACCACCACGCAGGATAAATCCGGTGCTTTTGAAGGTTATATCAAGGTGACTATTATCACCGAACGCATGGAACGGTCAGTGGCAGGAACGGTGTTTAGCGATGGCAAGCCGCGCTTTATTCAAATCAAGGGGATCAATATTGATGCCGAAATTGGCCGCCATATGCTTTATACCGCAAACGAAGATGTGCCGGGGATTATCGGTTTGCTAGGTGAAACACTGGGTGCGGGCGGGGTTAATATCGCCAACTTTACGCTTGGCCGTGAGGCCG
>Ga0233444_10001336_pt1 | contig 28523 bp, 25 predicted proteins | sample SI_124_October20_6_FD_182792 | JGI IMG/M metagenome (GOLD analysis project Ga0233444, IMG submission 182792) | Seawater microbial communities from Saanich Inlet, British Columbia, Canada - SI_124_October2016_10_MG | ecosystem: Environmental > Aquatic > Marine > Inlet | place: Canada: British... | reverse complement strand
CTGCTTGTCAGTCCGGCATCTTTCAATACATTGGCAATAGGAATCCCATCTTTATCTGTTGTTAATGTTATTTCAGGAATATCTTCTGGCATTTCGCCTTTTTTAAATTGATCCTCAAACCCATCACGCGCTTGCTGCCCCGTTTCTTTATCGTTAAAACGTGCCACAATTTCTTGAGCGAAGTCTTTTTTGATTTCGATTGGATTACGGCCGGTAGCTACATCATCACGCCATTGTTGAATTTCTGGCACAGTCCGAAAGCTGAGTAAATCAATATAGCGCCACATAAGATCATCTGAAATTGACATGATTTTGCCGAAGATATCTTTTGGTGAATCATTTATACCTATATAGTTGCCCAAAGATTTCGACATTTTTTGTACGCCATCTAACCCTTCTAAAATTGGCATCGTCAAAATCGACTGCTGGGGTTTACCGTAGGCTTTTTGTAATTCTCGACCCATTAATAAGTTAAATTTTTGATCTGTACCACCCAATTCAACATCAGCATTTAGTTCTACTGAGTCGTAACCTTGTATTAAGGGATAGAGGAATTCATGAATGGCGATTGGTTGACCACCTTTATATCGCTTATCGAAGTCATCACGTTCTAGCATTCTCGCTACGGTATGGTTGGAGGCTAAGCGAATCATGTCTGCTGACGACATCGCGTTCATCCAATGTGAATTGAAAACAACGGTTGTTTTTTCTGGATCAAGAATTTTGAAGACTTGCTCTTGATACGATTTGGCATTTTCTTGTACTTGTTCTGGTGTTAATGGTTTGCGCGTGACGTTTTTCCCTGTTGGATCGCCAATCATGCCCGTAAAATCGCCTATTAAGAATAGAATGTCATGACCTAAATCTTGGAACTGTTTTAATTTGTTGAGCAAGACTGTATGCCCTAGATGCAAATCAGGTGCCGTAGGGTCAAAACCCGCTTTAATACGAAGAGGTCGACCGGTTTCTAGCTTTTCAATTAGTTCTGCTTCAACTAATATCTCTTCTGCTCCTCGACGTATTTCAGCCATCGCTGCTTGCACAGGAACCATATTTTTCTCCAAATTTGAAATTCTTTGGCGCGAATAGTATCACACCCGACCTGAATGAAGGCTTCCATTAAGTTAGAAATACTGAGAGAATGTGAAGCTAATTCCGTACCAACTTTAGAGTTTTTGATGAAGCGAAACCGATTAGTACGTTCCTCTAAGCACAATGCCATTTTTTCAGATTCGGTGAATTACTTCACTCGTTACCGTTATCTTGCCCTCTTTATTATATTAGGCGTTATTGTTTTTTCATCGACTGGCTTTATCGGATCTAATGATGAAGGTACAGGATCAATGACTTTGCATTCAAATGTCATTGACTTGCCTGGCTTGCCTGCAACAGAACAAGTTAAAACAAGTTACCGCCCAGAAACTGTTCCGCCTGTTATCAATACAGCGCTTTCTACTGAAACGGAAACTGCACTACAGCAAGCAGAAGTCACCGCCAGTGAACAAACACACGTTACTGATACACAACAGAATGCACCTGACTTTAATTGGGAAGAAATTATTGTTAAAGCCGGTGATAATCTGTCATTGATCTTTCCACGATCCGGACTAACGGCTCGAGATGTTTATAACATCACTCAACTAGAAAAAGATGCCATCAAACCCTTACTTAATCTTAAACCTGGTCAAACTATCCACCTAGGAACCTTGCCAGGCGAAGAAGATGGTAAATCGCTCGAAGCCTTGAAAATCGTATTAAATCCCTTAGAGACTTTTTACGTAGATAAGTTAGAAATGGGGTATGAGGCAAAAATGGTGACACGTGATGTCGACGTAAGACAGCAACAAGTTACTGGCGAAATTGAAAACTCACTATTTCTCTCCGGTTTAACTGCTGGTTTATCTGACAAAGTCATCATGGAGATGGCGTATATTTTTGGTTGGGATATTGATTTTGCACTCGATTTACGTAAAGGCGATCGATTTAAACTCATCTACGATGAGCACTTTCTAGATGATGAAAAAATTGGTGATGGTGAAATTTTAGCTGCTGAATTTACCAATAGAGGCAAAACATTCCGTGCGATTCGTTTTACCGATTCAGAGGGCCGTGGCCAATATTATTCTCCCGAAGGTCACAGTATGCGTAAGACTTTTACTCGTACACCCGTTCCGTTATCTCGAATCAGCTCACGGTTTAACCCTAATAGGAAACACCCAGTTCTAAAGACAAATCGCCCTCATCGCGGTGTTGATTACGCCGCCAAGACAGGCACACCTATTTTGGCAACAGGAGATGGTAAAGTCGCTTTTAAAGGCACTAAAGGTGGTTATGGTCGAACTGTTATTTTGTCCCATGGCGGTAAATACACAACACTCTATGCTCATATGTCACGTTACAAAAAAGGCATGAGAACTGGGCAACGTGTTAGACAAGGCCAAACCATTGGCTATATAGGTAGTAGTGGGTTAGCAACAGGCCCCCATTTGCATTATGAGTTTCGCGTTAACGGTGTTCACCGTAACCCTTTGACCGTAGCTTTACCTAAGGCGCAACCCTTACCTAAAAAGTATCAAACTGATTTTAAAGAACAGGCTACCCCTTTCCTTGCACAATTAGATGCCTTACAAGAAACAAACATTGCTGCAGGCGACTAGATACTAAAATGGCATATTATCTTGGCATTATGTCTGGAACCAGTTTGGATGGTGTCGATGTAGCATTGGTTGATATCAAGGGCAATAATGATTTTGCGGTTATTGCTGCTATCACCCTTCCTTTCCCACCATCTTTGCATGTTTTATTACAACGTTTGATTGTTAAGCAGCACTGTGATTTAAAAGAGTTTGGTACGCTTGATGTTGCTTTGGGGCAGTTTATTGCACATGCCGTTGATGATTTACTGTCACGCCAGGGCATCTCACATAATGATATTAATGCAATTGGAAGTCATGGCCATACGGTGTATCACGCACCAGAAGATGAGCTGCCATTTAGCTTGCAAATCGGTAATCCAAGTGTCATTGCAGAACTGTCAGGAATTACGACAGTTGCTGATTTTCGACAGCGTGACATTGCTGCTTCAGGTCAAGGAGCACCTCTTGTTCCGGCTTTTCATCAAGCCTTATTTTCAACACCGAAACAGACTCGACTTATCCTCAATATTGGCGGTATCGCCAATGCAACATTATTAGAGCCCAAGCTGGCCGTGATTGGTTTTGATACCGGTCCAGGTAATGGCTTAATGGATGCTTGGATAGAACGTCATCTGGGCCAAGCTTATGATCGGGACGGCGAATGGGCTGCGAGTGGTCAATCAAGCCCAGCTTTATTGCAGCAAATGCTCACTGACTCATACTTTAGCAAAGCCATTCCGAAAAGCACTGGTCGTGAATATTTTAATCTGGCTTGGTTGCAGGCCCAACTAGATCAGTTTGCTCAACCTATCGATATTGTCGATATCCAAGCTACGCTATTATCTTTAACTGTCACAAGTATTACCGATGCTGTTAAGCAATATGCCAACAATACACAAGGACTTTATGTCTGTGGTGGTGGTGTTCATAACAAACAATTAATGCAGTTATTAGGCAAGGAACTTCCAGCAGTAACTGTCTGCAGTACGGCTGAACTTGCTATCGATCCCGACTCTGTAGAAGCCGCAGCATTTGCTTGGCTGGCTTACCGAACTGTCCATCAAAAATCAGGCAATGTACCTTCTGTCACGGGCGCTAACCGGGCTGTGATCTTAGGTGGTATTTATTCAGCGTAATCCGTTATTCATCGAGTGATGATTCGTATTCACTTAGTGATAATAACTTTTCAAGGTCAGCTTGGTTCTCTGGCACCATTCTAAATAGCCAGCCCTTGCCATAAGCATCTTCATTGATCAGTTCTGGCGTATCTTCCAATGCGGTATTAACTGCGGTAATCTTACCCGAAACTGGCATGTAGATATCAGAAGCAGCTTTCACAGATTCAAGTAACATACAGGCTTGCTGCGCAGACATTGTTTGTTCTAACGCGGGTAAATCAGCAAAAACAACATCACCCAGTTGATCTTGTGCATGATCTGTAATTCCAATGGTCAGCTCACCACTTTCATCAACCTTGACCCATTCATGAGACGTGGCATATTTTAGTTGTTCTGGGTTTGTCATGATTCACTGCGCCCATAAAGTTCGTTTAAATGCCTTAGTCGCTCGCTTGCATCATCCTCTAGCCAAGTCCATTCAAAAGTCCATGTCCAATTGCCTTCTGTCGTGCCTGGTACATTCATACGGTGCTCGCCATCTAGAGCCAAAATATCTTGCATCGGCAATACTGCCATTTGTGCGACTGATTGCAATGCAATACGATTAAATTGCCAGACTATGTCTTCATCACTCTGCCCAAAATAATCAGAAATATGATTTTTAGTTTGGTCATCTACGTCCTGATACCAACCCAAAGTTGTGTTGTTATCGTGTGTACCCGTATAGGCGACACTATCTTGTTGATGATGATGCGGTAAGTATGGGTTATCAGCGGCACCACCAAAAGCGAACTGTAAAATTTTCATGCCGGGCATCGCATACTTTTCTCTTAAAGCAGTCACTTCTTCTGTAATAATACCTAGATCTTCTGCCACTAGAGGTAATTCACCAAATACGGACATCAATTTATCAAACAATGCCTCACCAGGTGCTTTAACCCAGTAACCATCAATCGCTGTTTCGCAGCTGGCAGGAATTTCCCAGCAGGCTTCAAAACCTCTGAAGTGATCGATTCGGATCAAATCAAAAAGGGCTAATTGTGTCTCTAAACGATGCTGCCACCATAGATAATCTTGTTCTTGGTGTGCAGGCCAATGGTATAACGGATTACCCCAACGCTGTCCTGTTTCAGAAAAATAATCTGGTGGAACGCCTGCTACTTTTGCTGATTGGCCATTTTCATCAAGCGTAAATAAGTCGCTATCTGCCCAGACATCAGCGCTATCGTGTGCCACGAAAATTGGCATATCACCAAAAAGTAACACACCTTTACTATTCGCATATTCTTTTAGTCCCTGCCATTGCTGGAAGAATAAAAACTGCTCGAACTTCCGAATTGTCAGTGCATGTTTCTGCTCAGCTTTAATAGCTTCTAATGCTGCTTCATCTCTAGTCCTTAATGCTTCCGGCCAGTCAAACCAAGCTTGGTTCAGTTGTAATTCACGTATTTCACAAAACAGGACATAATCCTCTAGCCAGTTTATTTGCTGTTGGCAAAATGTATCGAATTCTGCTTTATCTTGGTCTGATGCTGACACTTTAAATTGGGGATAAGCCGCTTTAATGACACTCTCGACGTCAGATTCTAATGGGTCTATCTTAGCCCAGTCTTGTGATCGAATATGATCAAGACAAATCAATTGATTATTAGCCGCGTGAGCTGATAAACATTGATAAGGTGAGTGATCACCATGAGTCGGTCCTAGTGGCAGCATTTGCCAGATAGTCATTCCACTTTGATTTAAAAAGTCAACGAAACGATAGGCATCGGCCCCAATTGTTCCACTTGGTAAACTGGTAATATGAAGTAACACTCCGCCTCGGCGGCGATTGAAAACAGCTGCTGGCTGACTCACTTATCCCCCTCTTCGCATCGTACCACCTTGCTCGATGCCAATCCCACCTTGAGAGACTGCTTCGGACAATACTTGTGGCACTTCTTCACCTAACATTTGATATAAATTCGACAAATGTAGCCTAAATAGCCGTTCAAAATCACTGACACTATCGCCAGCATTATAATCACCAAACCACCAAAACCAATCCGATCCTTCACAGATAGCGAGTTGTCTTAACAATGCATTCATAGTATCGGTATCAAAAGATTTTTTGGCTACAACTCGATCGAATGTTTGTTTCGCTTGGCTTAATAAATCCCAGCCTCTGTTTTTATCTGGATCGCCAATCCAGGTCGAAAAGCTACCATAGACCCAGCTACCTGCTACTAACTCTGGTAGTGATGTTGCTTTAACATCATTGTCTAAACATTCCGAAAATGTCGTCAACTCAATGTCTGGATGATCCGCTAACTGTTGATAGAGGCCTTGTAAGAAATAATAGCCATTGTAGGAATAATATTCCCAAGCGTTTTCGCCATCCAATATAATAGATACAACACGATCTTTATCTTCTTCAGTATCTGCTTTAATTGTCGTTAGGTGGCTTATGAAGTCAGATATTGCATCTTCAGCACCCCATGTCGTGTAATTAAAACCAATCAAGTCCGATAAGCCATCATCTCTAAAGAAACAGGCGGGCCCTTGCTCAGACAATTGGTACGGCTTATGGATATTGGCATCAGCCATGTCTGACTTGTTTAAGCTATTGCGTAAAACATTTTCACCCGTCGCAGCCCATTTGAAGCCATGCTCGCCTATCAGCGTTAATGTGTCTGCTGAAACGGCACCTTCTGATGGCCAACACCCTTTGGGTTTAAAGCCGAAAAATGATTCAAACACACGTAGCCCTTCAATCATATGCCAATGCGCGCGTTCTTCACCACCTGGATAATTGGTGATCTCTGGTAATTCAACATCCGGCATCGCTTCTGATGCTGAATTAATATCTAATAATAAGGGTACGATAGGATGTGCATAGGGTGTGACGGATAACTCGACCTGTCCTGACTCTGCTAGTCGACGATAACGTGGAATTAAGCCATCCAATAATTCACCAATAACCGTCATTAATTGTCTGCGGTCATGGAAATCGAAGGCATGTGCTTTTTTCATTAATGCTTGAATGCGAATGTCCGTTCTTCTGACTGACTCCCCTATCCATGCCAAGTGATACCAGACTAATAAGTCAATCATAAACTGATCGTTGATATAGGCTAAACGATCACTCTCTTCGATAAACTCCCGCGCCATCTTAGCTAATTTGGCAAACTGTGGAAACGGAGCAATCAACTTTTCATCATTGGCGCGTAAACATGCTGAAATCAATGTTTTTCTTTCTTCGATATTGACCGGCTGTACAGGAGAATCCAAAGCAATCAACATCGGATCTTTTAAACGCCCGGTCCCTTTAAAACGTGATTTTAATTGTTGATCATAGTCGGCGATCTGTTCGATTAAAGTCGGGGCAAAATTCACAACTGCTTTGGCAGCTGGAATATTTTCCAGATGCCATGCCATATCAACATAATCTTTTATGGCATGAAGATAAGTCCATGGCAGCTGATACATACCACCCATCGGTTCGCTGTATTGAGGCTGGTGCATATGCCAGCATAGAACAACTTTTAACCTATCTGACATAGCGGTAATTTTGTCCTAACATTTCAGGAGTAACCAAGACAACACCATTTGGTGAAACCTCATATTTTTTAGCATCTTCTTCTAAATCTTCACCAATGACGGTATTCGGCGGTATGTCACAGCCCTTGTCAATGACCACATTGTTTAATCTACAGTTACGGCCAATATTGACATCTGGCAAAACAACTGAATTCTCAACGATGGCATAACTGTGAACATTGACATTGGAAAATAACACGCTGTGGCGCACTGTTGAACCTGATATTAAGCAGCCACCTGAGACCATTGAATCCACTGCTGTGCCACGACGCCCATCGTCATCAAAAACAAATTTTGCTGGGGGTTCTTGTGCTTGATAGGTCCAAATAGGCCAGTTGTCATCATAGAGGTTCAATTCAGGTGTAATACCGATTAACTCAAGATTAGCAGACCAAAATGCATCAATAGTACCCACATCACGCCAATAACCAGGCTCATTCCCTTGGACATCTTTATAAGGAAATGCGACAACTTTATAATTTTCGATCAACGATGGGATGATGTCATGACCAAAGTCATGGGTAGATTGAGGATCATCTGCATCTTTAATTAATTGTTCATATAAAAATTTAGCATTGAAGATATAAATTCCCATTGAGGCCAAAGAAACACCTTCTTTGCCTGGAATAGAGTTTGGTGCGTCCGGCTTTTCATCAAAGGCGCTAACTCGCATTACCTCATCCACTGACATGACACCAAATGCCTTAGCTTCTTCAACACTGACTTCTAAGCAACCAATCGTCATGTCTGCTCCCGCTTCAACGTGGGCCGCTAACATATCGCCGTAGTCCATCTTATAGATGTGATCACCGGCTAGGATAAGAACATATTCTGGACCATGGTTTCGTAAGATATCGACATTTTGATATACCGCATCGGCAGTACCGGCATACCAGCCCCCCCCCCTTGAGCGTTGAGATGCAGGTAGTAACTCAACGAACTCTCCTAATTCGCCTCGCATAAAACCCCAACCCTGCTGAACATGTCGCATGAGTGAATGTGCTTTGTATTGCGTTAAAATTCCAACACGTCTGATGCCAGAATTAACACAATTAGACAATGGAAAATCAATGATTCTAAATTTACCGCCAAAAGGAACGGCTGGTTTCGTTCGCCAATCGGTTAATTGTTTAAGCCTCGATCCTCTGCCACCTGCTAAGATAAGTGCTAAGGTGTCTCGTGTAAGACGACTGACAAAACGAGTGCTATTATTAGATGACATTGGGATGACTCCAAGCGGTGAATAATCGAAACTGCCTATTAGACTGCCACATGATTTCACATTCATCAAAAAAAAATTATTTGGAATTTAAAGACTATGATTTTAGAAAAAAAATTATCTGAAGATTTAATTAAAGTCATAGAGGCGCGTCACCATGACCCTTTCTCTGTATTAGGCCTGCACACGGATGGTCAGCAAGCGACCGTGACTGTTTTCCTCCCCGATACTCTGACCGCTTCGTTGAACAATAGACTGGTCTTAGAACGTATTGAAGGCACTGATTTATTTCAGTGGTCCGGTCCCGCTAAGTCACTCGATACCCCCTATGAAATTTACCGTACAAATGGGGCGGGAGTTAGCTTGCAACAGTATGATGCTTATGCTTTTTTGCCCCAATTATCCGATTTCGATTTACACCTATTTTCAGAAGGAAAACACTGGCATGCTTACCGACTTTTTGGTGCGCATCACCATGAAGTTGATGGTGTTAAAGGTGTCTTATTTGCGACTTGGGCACCCAGTGCAGAACGGATCAGTATCATTGGTAATTTCAATCAATGGGATGGCCGTTGCCACCCTATGCGAGTTCGCGGTGGCAATGGTGTTTGGGAATTATTTATCCCCGGATTAACCGCTGGAGAACTCTATAAATTCGAAATAAGAAATCGTGATGATGGCTCTTTGCACGCAAAAATGGATCCATATGCGCAACAATCTGAGCTTCGACCCGGTACCGCTTCTGTTATCGCACCTCACTCGACTCATGACTGGCAAGATGAACCATGGATGACAAAACGCGCGGCCATGGATTGGTTGCATCAACCCCATTCTGTTTATGAAGTGCATTTAGGGTCATGGAAACGTAATGCCGAAGGAGAGTTTCTAAGTTATCGGGAGATGGCCGAGGACTTAGTCCCTTATGTAAAATCTTTAGGTTTCACTCATATTGAGTTATTGCCTATTACCGAACATCCTTTAGATATCTCATGGGGATACCAAACTACAGGTTATTTTGCACCAACCAGCCGTTTTGGCTCTCCTGATGAGCTCCGCTACTTTATCGATCAATGTCATCAGCATGACATCGGCGTTATTCTAGATTGGGTTCCCGGCCATTTTCCAAAAGATGCCCATGGTTTAGCCCGGTTTGATGGCAGTGCTTTATATGAACATGCTGATCCTCGACAAGGTGAACATCAAGATTGGGGCACGTTAATTTTCAACTATGGTCGTAGTGAAGTCACTAATTTTCTATTATCCAGTGCAATGTATTGGTTGGAAGAATTCCATATTGATGGTTTGCGAGTCGATGCCGTCGCTTCAATGCTCTATTTAGATTACTCTCGTGAAGCCGATCAATGGGTTCCAAATAAACACGGTGGACGGGAGAATCTCGAGGTTATTGAATTCCTCAAGCACCTCAACACCGTGTTACATCAAAGCCATCCCGGTTGCTTAATCGCGGCGGAAGAATCAACCTCCTACCCAATGGTCTCTCGCCCTGCTCACATGGGTGGATTAGGCTTTTCGATGAAATGGAATATGGGCTGGATGCACGATATTTTAGAATATATGCAACAAGATTCTATTCACCGTCGTCACCACCATGATTCTTTAACCTTCGGATTACTTTACGCTTTTACTGAAAACTTTGTTCTGCCCTTCTCTCATGATGAAGTCGTTCATGGCAAAGGTTCAATGCTCAATAAAATGCCTGGTGATGAATGGCAGCGTTTTGCCAATTTGCGCCTACTTTATACCTTTATGTTCACTTATCCCGGTAAAAAACTGTTGTTTATGGGCTCGGAATTTGGACAAGGCACCGAATGGAATTGTGAGAAAGAATTAGATTGGTATGTCTTACAATACCCAATGCACGAGGGTATCAAAACACTGGTTTCTGACCTCAATACGCTTTATACCCAAACGCCGGCTTTATACCGACATGAGTTTGACCCTCAAGGGTTTGAATGGTTAGATTGTAGTGACCGTGAACAATCTATTTTGAGTTATATCCGTAAAGATGGTGAACATTATGTCATTGCCATCTTTAACTTCACACCTGTACCCCGCGAGAATTATCGTATCGGTGTGCCAGAGCTAGCCCAGTATCAAATTATATTCAGTTCCGACTCACAGTTTTATGGTGGCAGTAATGTGGGTAATTTCCCGGTCTTAGAATCAGATGTTATTCCCTGGTCTGATCGTGCTTATTCGCTTTCGGTAAATTTACCCCCACTCTCTGGTATCGTACTGCAGAAGGCTGCACCTTAACTTTTCTCAAACCATAAAAAAAGGGCGCTTAGCGCCCTTTCCTTTATACAAACAATGATGCGCTAATGCTTTGTTAGTTCTCTGATCAACTTGATTAAACTCGTCGTTGAACTATCATGTGCTGAAATTTCGCTCTCTGGCTTCAAATCAGGCAAGATGGCTTTGGCCAGCTGTTTTCCTAATTCTACACCCCACTGATCAAAGGAATTAATATTCCAGATTACTCCCTGAACAAACACTTTATGCTCATATAACGCTACTAATTGCCCCAACATTTCTGGTGTCAATTGCGGAAATAATAAGGTGTTACTTGGGCGATTACCCGGGAAAATCTTATGTGGCAATATTGCTTCTAAATCTGCGCCTTCGTAGCCTTCTTTGACTAACTCAACCCGTACTTCTTCAGCTGATTTCCCTTTCATCAATGCTTCAGACTGTGCCAAACCATTGGCAAGTAAAATAGATTGGTGATCACATTCCGGGTAATGGCTGTTTACTGGCAGTACAAAATCAACGGGAATAAGTTGTGTACCTTGATGAATTAATTGGAAATAAGCATGTTGCCCATTCGTGCCTGGTGTGCCCCAAATAACAGGGCCTGTTTTATAGCTGAGTCGCTGCCCCGATCTATTAGTTACCTTACCATTACTTTCCATATCCAACTGTTGCATATGATTTGGGAAACGGGCTAAAGAATGATCGTAAGGAACAATTGCCTGTGTCTGTGAGCCAAAAAAATTAACATACCAAATACCTAATAGCCCCATTATCACTGGCATATTATTTTCGAATGGCTGGGTTTTGAAATGGTTATCCATCTCATGACCACCATCTAATAAACGTTCGAAATTCTCCATACCTACGTATAAAGCGATGGGTAAACCTATCGCACTCCATAAAGAGTAACGTCCTCCTACCCAATCCCAAATTTCAAACATATTCTCGGTATCAATACCAAATTCAGATACTGCTTGTGCATTCGTCGAAACGGCAACAAAATGCTTAGCAACATCCGTCTGCTGTGCTGATTGCAGAAACCAAGTCCGTGCTGATTGGGCATTAGTTAATGTTTCTTGGGTAGTAAATGTTTTTGATGCAACAACAAATAACGTCGTTTCTGGGTTCAAGTTTTCAAGTGTTGTACTTAAATCGGTACCATCAACATTCGATACAAAATGGACGTGCATACCCTTAATGCCATAAGGTTCTAATGCATCGCAGATCATCGCGGGGCCCAAGTCGGATCCACCGATTCCGATATTCACAACATCAGTAATTTGTTTGCCTGTGTAGCCTAACCACCCTCCGTTATGGACTTGGTCACAAAACTGTTTCATTTGTGCCAATACCGCATTGACCCCTGGCATAATATCTTCGCCATCAACCATGATCGGTGTATTACTACGATTACGTAAGGCAATATGCGATACTGCACGGCCTTCTGTCGTGTTGATTGCTTCGCCAGAGTACATACGACCTATCCAGCCCGACAAGTCGAGCGACTCCGCTAAGGCAATTAACTTTTCAACCGTTTCCTTTGTAATCCTATTCTTCGAATAATCGAGCAACAAATCGCCGCTTGTTAATGAAAAATGGTCGAAACGACTCGCATCAAGGGCAAACTCTTCACGCATTGAAGCATATTTTAAATCAGAATAATGGCGCTCTAATGATCGCCATTCGGGTGTATTCAAAGGAGTCATAGTCTTCTTCTATAATTTTAAGATTGTAAATAATTTGCTAACGCATCCCAAGCAACCGTCTGTTGCTCACCAGTTGCCATCGTTTTCACACCAATCACTTGTTGGCTAATTTCATCTTCCCCTAAAATGAGGGTCCATCTTGCCCCACTTCGGTCTGCTTGCTTAAACTGACTTTTAAAACTACCACCACCACAATGTGTAATCAACTTGAAATCTGGGATTTGATCACGTAACTGCTCTGCTAATATTGGCGCCTGTTTCGCCGCAGCATCACCTACAGCAACAATATAAGCATCTACACCCCTGATCTCTGGCAAGGCATTTGTCGCCTCTAACAGTGAAATAAGTCGCTCTAATCCAATCGCAAAACCTATGGCTGTTGCCCCTTTACCACCTAATTGACTAACTAGACCATCGTAACGGCCACCGGCACAGACTGTGCCCTGTGAACCCAGTTGGTCTGTCACCCATTCAAAAACGGTTTTGCCATAATAATCTAACCCTCGAACTAATCTTGGATTTACTTGATATGATAAGCCCGCTTGGTCTAATGCTTCACATAGCGCAGTGAATTCTTGCTGTGACTCATCATCTAAATGTTCTAAAAGCTTTGGAGCCCCCTCATTTAATGCCTGCATCTCAGGGTTTTTACTATCTAATATACGTAATGGATTGGTATGTAAACGACGTTGGCTATCTTCATCTAACTGATCTTGGTGCCCCTCAAAATAGGCTATCAAGACTTCACGATATGCCAATCGTGCTGCTATTGACCCCAAAGAGTTAATTTGTAATGTAACACCGGTTAAACCAAGTTCTTTCCACAAACGTGCTGTCATTAAGATCATTTCAGCATCGATGTCAGGGCCATTAAAACCGTAGGCTTCCACACCAACTTGGTGAAATTGGCGGTAACGGCCTTTTTGTGGTCGCTCATGCCGAAACATTGGCCCCATATACCAAAGCCGTTGCGTTTGATGGATTAAACCATTTTGCATTGCCGCTCGTACGCAACCAGCTGTGCCTTCAGGCCGCAGGGTTAAACCATCACCATTTCGATCTTCAAAGCTATACATTTCTTTTTCAACAATATCGGTCACTTCGCCAATAGAGCGACTAAATAACGTTGTTTTTTCAACGATTGGGAAACGGATTTCTTGGTATCCGTAACCGGATAATACTTTGTTTAGTGTTGTTTCTACTGACTGCCAATAGGGTGTCACGTCTGGCAGAATGTCATTCATTCCCCTGACTGAACGGATACTTTCTGCCACTTAACTGATGTCCTTTATTGGGATAATTTTTTCTGGATGAGATTGGGTTTTCTGACGCGCAATTCGTTGTCGAATTTCTCTCTCTAACTCGTCAACTAGCGCTTCATTTTCAACTTTATGATTCGGCTTGCCATCAACATATAATAAATTAGGGGTCCCTCCTGTAAGCCCAATCGCGGCTTCTTTGGCTTCTCCTGGCCCATTCACCACACAGCCAATAACTGCAACGTCCATCGGCTCAGTGATATCTTCCAAACGCGCTTCAAGTGCATTCACTGTCGAAATAACATCAAATTGTTGTCGTGAACAAGATGGGCAGGCAATTAAATTGATGCCTTTATTACGTATTTTGAGACTTTTTAAAATATCGAAACCAACCCTGATTTCTTCGACAGGATCGGCTGCCAATGAAACTCGTATTGTGTCTCCAATCCCCTCAGATAACAGCATACCCAGACCAATGGCTGATTTCACCGACCCAGAACGTAAGCCACCCGCCTCGGTAATACCAAGATGTAATGGTTGCTCTATCTGATCGGCTAATTTTCGATAAGCATGTACGGTCATGAAGACATCTGATGCTTTTAAGCTGACTTTAAAATCTGGAAAATTGAGGCGGTCCAAAATATCTATATGACGCATCGCTGATTCTACTAATGCATCAGGTGTCGGCTCACCATATTTCTTTTGTAAGTCTTTCTCTAGAGAGCCAGCATTAACGCCAATACGAATTGGAATGCCATGATAACGTGCACTTTCTACAACGGCTCTAACCCGATCTTCACGACCAATATTCCCTGGGTTTATCCTCAAACAATCAACGCCCAATTCAGCAACACGTAATGCAATTTTATAATCAAAATGAATGTCGGAAATTAGCGGTAAATTGACGCGCTGTTTAATTTTACCGAACGCTTCCGCTGCTTCCATTGATGGAACAGATACACGCACTAAGTCGGCTCCTGCTTTTTCTAAAGCATTCACTTGAGCTACGGTCGCATCAACATCACAAGTTTCGGTGTTTGTCATGCTTTGCACAGCAATTGGCGCATCACCACCAATAGGGACATTACCCACCATAATCTGGCGAGATAATCTCCGGGTAATGGTTTGGTATGAGTTACTCATATGCTGCATACTCGATAAAGGTACCTCACACTAATACTGGCCACGTTGCACCTGTTTTGATTCGTCCGAATCTGGGAAACGACCTCGTAATAAATTGCTATAGCTGGCAACAGCATCTTTATCACCAATTTGATGTTCTGTTTTGACGGCTTGCAATAGGGCTTGTGCTGTCCATCGGGCAGCATTTCGGTAACGCTCAATATACGCACGTGATGCTAAATAATCGCCTTGTTGATAGCTAATTTCTGGCATTGCCAACAGGGATTTACCTGCTCTGGGATTAATTTGTAATGCTTTTCGTAAATACTGCTCAGCTCGTGCCGTATCCGGTATTCGATTAGCGCATATCCCTGCATTTTCATAAGCACCCGCTGGGCTACGATACAATGGATTTTTAATAGCGGCCAGAAACCGAGTGACGGATTCGTCATAGCGTCCTTGTCCACATAAAAAAGCACCATAGTCATTCTGTGCTTCAGAATAACTAGGCTCAAAAGTGACTGCTTGTTTGAAATGATGCTCTGCTTTATCAAACTCACCTAGACGCTGATATAAGATTGCGATGGTGTGATGTGCACTGGTTAAACGTGAATCTTGCTTTAATGCTTTTTCTAGCTTGCCTAGTGCTGTTTCATAATCACCGCGCTGCATATAATTCAGCCCCAATTGCATATTGAGCTGTGCCGCCTTTTTATCAGCTTTGACATAGCCTGAAGACGTAGAGTCTGGCCGAATATTGCTATTACTTGTCGGACCCTGGCAGCCAGAGATTACAAACATAGAAACGATGAGCATTAAGACATTTTTATTCATCAGATAACAGCAGCCTCTTTCTCGTTAAGACGTTGGGTACGACGTGTTTTATCTTCTACTTCTCCCGCTAACTGGCCGCAAGCTGCCACAATATCATCACCGCGTGTTTTACGAATAGTCGCTACATAGCCACCGTCTAGCAGTTGTTGCTTAAAGCGATTAATGACATTCCTTGATGAGCAGATATAATTCGTTCCAGGAAAGGGGTTAAAGGGGATCAAGTTAATTTTAGTCGGAAGCCCTTTCAATATTCGCATTACATCTTTCGCATCTTGTTCTGAATCATTGATGCCAGCTAGCATGACGTATTCTATTGTGATGTGACGACTTTTATGGCCAGCGACATAACGATGACACGCTTCTAATAAAACGGCAATTGGGTATTTTTTATTCAGTGGAATGATTTCATCACGTAATTTGTCATTAGCTGCGTGTAACGATACCGCGAGGCTAACATGACAATCTTCACGTAGTTTATCAATCATCGGTACCATGCCGGATGTGCTCAACGTGACCCTGCGCCAAGAAATACCGTAGGCTAAGTCATCCCGCATTAGGTTCATTGCACTGATGACATTTTTGTAATTGGCTAACGGTTCGCCCATGCCCATCATGACCACATTGGTCACGACACGCTTGCCTTTAGGATCTTTACCTAAATATTCATTGGCTATCCATAGCTGACCAATTATCTCACTGGCATCTAAATTCCTGTTAAAACCTTGCTGTGCTGTTGAACAAAATGTACAAGCCAAAGCACAACCCACTTGTGAAGACACGCATAGGGTGCCCCGGTCATTTTCAGGAATATAGACAGTTTCAATCGCATTCCCACCGTCCAGACGGATAATCCATTTTCTCGTGCCATCAGTTGAAACATGCTCTTCTAGCACTTCAGGCAATGCTAAAGAAGCTTTATCCAATAGGGTTTGACGTAATGATTTACTAAGATTAGTCATCTCGTTGAAATCAGTCACACGGTATTGATGTATCCACTGTAATACTTGACGCGCTCGGAAAGGCTTTTCACCAATTTCAGTGAAAAATGCTTCCAGACCCGGTAGGTCTAAACCAAATAAGTTTGTGCGCGCCATTTATAATTACTCAGCTATTTAGCGTGTACGTGGACAAAGTTGATCTTCTGTAAAGAAATAAGCTATTTCTCTTGCCGCACTCTCTGTTGAATCTGAACCATGAACCGCATTTTCATCAATGCTTTTTGCAAAGTCTGCACGAATTGTTCCTGCATCCGCATCGGCGGGGTTTGTTGCTCCCATTAGATCACGATTTTTCAAGACGGCACCTTCACCCTCAAGTACTTGAACCATAACGGGACCAGATGTCATAAAACTAACTAAAGCACCAAAAAATGGGCGCTCTTTGTGTTCTCCGTAAAAGCCTTCTGCTTGTTCTTGGCTTAAGTGAACCATGCGTGCTGCCACAATTTTCAAACCTGCTTTTTCAAAACGGGTGTAAATGTCGCCAATTGCATTGGCTGCTACTGCATCAGGTTTAATAATAGAAATAGTACGTTCGATCGACATGGTAGTTCCTTAATATATAAAGATAGGTTAAAAAATAGCTTATTTTAGCATTTTATGGCTGTCATGTTAGAACTATTGGGATAGAATTATTGTAATCGTGTTAATTTTATTGATTGGTCGACTCTGCAAGTTGTCCGACCCCAACTTAGGCTACTCACTGAATTATGCATCAATCCTTTAAACGTATCGGGCTCTTTATTCGTAAAGATGACCCTATCCTTGAAAATGCTGTCGTTCAAGTCAGTCAGTTTTTAACAAAGCATTCTCTGGCGATTGTTATTAACGAACCGCTAAGCTTCTTACCCGAACTTGATGTTGTTTCTATTTCAGACTTCCCTGAGCGCTGTGATCTCACCATTGCGATTGGCGGGGATGGGACTTTGCTTTCAGCCTCACGAGCCTTAGCAGGCACTGACTTACCTTTAGTTGGGATTAATGTCGGTCGGCTTGGATTCCTCGCTGACGTCACAATCGATAAGCTTGAAACTCAACTTTCTCAAATTCTTGCAGGCGAATACCGCAGAGATACTCGTTTTCTAATGCAAGCGACCATCAATGATGCTGATGAACCGATGGGTCTTGCGATGAACGATGTCGTGATTCATGCATATCAAAGATTACACATGATTGAGTTCGAAACAGCCATCAATGGCCGTTTCCTCAACAGTCAGCGAGCTGATGGTATTTTAGTCGCCACACCGACAGGTTCGACTGCCTACGCGATGTCAGCTGGCGGTCCTATCTTAGACGTTGATCTTGATGCCTTAGTCCTAGCTTCGGTCTGTCCACATACCTTAAGTAATCGACCCTTAGTTATTGCTGCCAATAGCGTCGTTGATATTACCCTTAGTGAAAAAACAGTTGGTAGCTGTATGGCGACGTGCGATGGTCGTCCGGGCTATATTATTCAAGCAGGTGATACCATCCGGGTTGAACGACACCCTCATACAATTACACTGCTACATCTAGAAGATCATGACCATTACTCAATTCTACGTGCAAAACTGGAATGGGGCCGCAAGCTAACATGATAAGTCATCTCTGTGTCCGCCACCTTGCCGTCGTTGATGACCTAGAAATTGACTTTAGCTCGGGTATGACCTCCTTAACGGGTGAAACCGGTGCAGGTAAATCAATTTTAGTTGATGCTCTAGGACTAGTACTTGGGGACCGTGCTGATTCTAATATGATTCGTTATGGTCATGATCGCGCTGAAATTGAAGCCCATTTTGATATAAGCCTAAACCACGGATTACAGCAGTGGCTCATCGAGCAGGAATTAGATGATGATGGTCAGTGTTACTTGCGCCGAACTATTTCGCGCGGTACTCCTTCACGTGGCTATATCAATGGCCGCGCTGTCCCTCTTACTCAACTCAGGGTCATTAGCGAACATAGTATTGATATTCATGGTCAACATGCCCATCAATCATTAATACGTCCCGATACACAACGTCACTTACTTGATACTGTCGCAGGTACGAAGCCACTCTTAGCCGAATTATCAGTAGCCTATAAACAGTGGCAAGTACTTAAACACGATATTGCAGAACAAGAACGTCAATCTGCTCAATCTGCCGCACAACTCAATTTACTCCAATATCAGGTCAGTGAACTTGCCCCCCTAAATTTAAGTGAGGATTATGTTGAATCCTTAATTCATAATCAACAAAAACTCGCTCATGCTTCACAGCTTATTGCTGCAGCTCAGTCCGGCTTATATCAATTGGTTGATCAAGAACAAGGGTCAGCCTATAGCATAGTGACACACGCTTTATCAGAATTAGCTGAATTGGCTGATATTGAACCTAAGTTTACTAATATTATCGAAGCGTTAAACTCGACTGTTGTTCAAATCGATGAATCCACCAGCGAATTAAGGCACTATCTTGATAGCACTGAACTCGACCCGCAGTTACTAGAGGAAGTCGAGAGTGAATTGTCCGCTTTGCATCAATTAGCGCGTAAACACCATATTGAAGTAGAAACGTTACCAGCCCACTATCAGGGGCTATGTGACCAATTGGCTCAATTAACGGATCGAGAACAAAAACAATCCGCATTACAAACACAATTACTGTCGCAAGAAGTACTTTGTCGCGAGTTATGCGAAAAAATTCGTCACCAACGTCAAAAAGCAGCGCCCAAATTAGCAAAGAAAATTTCTAATACTATTCAAGAATTAGCTATACCTGGTGGTCGCTTAGAATTTGTTATTAAGCCAATGTCTGAAGAAAATTTTAATGAGACTGGTTATGATCGTATTCAACTTCTCGTCAGCACTAACCCTGGCCAAGCCGTTGGGGAGCTAGGTAAAGTTGCTTCTGGTGGTGAATTAGCCCGGATTAGTTTGGCTATTCAAGTTGTGACAGCCGGTACTCGAAGCGTTCCTACGCTAGTATTTGATGAAGTTGATGTTGGTATTGGCGGTGGTATTGCTGAAATGGTCGGACAACATTTGCGCCATCTCGCCGCAACACAACAGGTCATTTGTATCACCCATTTGCCGCAAGTAGCTGCACAAGCTCATCAACAAGTACAAGTCACGAAAAAGCAATTAAAAGATACGACGTTTATTGAACTACTGAGACTGACAGAGGCGCAGCGTGTCGAAGAAATCGCACGTATGCTTGGGGGCGTCAAAATTACTGACACAACCCGTTCACACGCACAAGAAATGTTGGCTCAATCAGCTTAACCGTTTCTTGATTAATTATTTTCCGCTTGGCACCGCTTACAGATACCATAAATGTATAGGCTATGCTCTGTCATTTCGAAGCCTTTTTCCGCCGCTATCGCACGCTGACGTTGCTCAATCACTTCATCGACGAACTCTTCTATTTGGTTACATTTCACGCACAGCAAATGGTCATGATGCGCGCCATCTTCAAGTTCGAATACCGCATGACCACCATCGATGCTAAGACGAGATACTAAACCAGCACCTTCAAACTGAGTCAGTACGCGATATACTGTCGCTAGACCAATCTCTTCGCCCGTTTCTAATAGCGCTTTATAAACGTCTTCCGCACTCATATGACGTAGCTCAGCATCCTCTAGTATTTCTAAAACCTTCAATCTAGGTAAAGTAACCTTGAGTCCTGCTTTTCTTAAATCTTGTCTTTCTGCACTCATAAAAAGATGCCTCGTCGAAACTGAGCGATTAGCGTATCATCGCAGTTTGGTAATTAATTAAGATGTTCAATATAAATGAAAACCGTCCTCATTTACACTTTTTCGTTTCTTGCTTTATTCATCACAGGTTGTGCAAAGGATAAAATTCCCGGCGTTTATCGTATTGATGTCCAACAAGGTAATGATATTAACCAGGATATGCTGAATCAGTTAGAACAAGGCATGACTAAGAACCAAGTTGCTTATGTTATGGGCACGCCGCTTATTATTGATACCTTCCACCCTGATCGTTGGGATTACATTTATAGTTTGCATCCAGGCAACGGCGAACGTGAACAGCGCCGTATTACGGTTTATTTCAAGAACGAAACGTTGGATTACCTTGATGGTAATACCCGTATTGTTGCCCGAAAAGAAATACCTAAAACTCTTAAAATCGATAGTAATGTTGTTGTTCCACTTTCTGATAAGAAAGTCGGTTTAATTGAAGATATTAAAGAAAAAATGGGCATGGAAGATGAGGAAGCGACTGAGAATGTGACCGACAAAGTCGACCTCTTCAAAGATCGCCCTATCCCAGTCCCTACCCAATCTAAAGGTATCCTGGATCGCATTACGGGTTCTGTCAGTAGTGATGATATTAAAGAAGATATGCAAGAGGTTGAGGAAGACAGTAAACCAAGTTTATTAAGACGTTTTATCGGCTCAAGCAAAGAAGAAACCCTCGATGAAGTCGATATTATTGACGTACCTGAAACTGTTACACCTGAAGAACTGATCGAGAAAGAAGTTGAACCCCTCAGCCTTTTCCAACGTTTCAAGCGCAGTGTTGGTCTAGATTAATAGGACTTTAATCTACAGCAACAAAACAATCTTTCTCAGGCCGATAACTGAATAATTCCCCCATCAGTACGTCAAAGTACCAGCCGTGCAAACTGAGTATCCCTTGTTCAACCCGCTCTTTGATACAAGAAAAACTGAGGAGATTCTCCAGCGAGACCAAAATAGCCGCTTGTTCACAGGCCGTTAATTGTTCTGGAATTGTCTTGCCTAAATGGCTGGCTTTTACTTTATCTTTTGCAGCTTGCGCAATTGATACCCAAGGATGAATGAATTGAGAGGCCGTTGTGCCATCATCATGCCATAATGCCATTATCCCGCCGCAATTCGCATGCCCCATGACGATAATATTTTCTACTTGTAGCGAGTTGACTGCAAACTCTAGGGCAGCGCTGGTACCATGATAGTGCCCCGCATTTTCACAGGGTGGTACAAGATTCGCGACATTACGCACAATAAATAAGTCACCGGGATCACAATCGGTCAAAATTGCAGGGTCAACACGTGAGTCACAACAGGCCACCATTAATGTTTTTGCAGGCTGCCCCTGTTTCATACTGGCATACAAACGTCTATCATCACCAAAATACTGCTGTTGAAAACGCTTAAATCCCCCAATTAGTTTTTCTGTGCTCGCCATTGTTTATCTCTTTCTTATTTAGCATAAATAAGGTTGGTCTCGGACAATAAAAAGCTATCGTTACAAAACGTAACGATAGCTTATAAGGTAATGTTTATCCTAGCTTATTAGCCCAAATACATTGTCACTATTCCTGATTATCACGTGCAGTTTCAGCATTAGCCTCGTACCACTTTTTCTTAATACTTTTCTTTCTTACTAAAGCTATATTCGCTTCATACCACTTTTTCTTTAAGTCGGCATGTGGGTCCACTGTAATATTCGCTTCATACCATGGCTTATTGTTACGCGCCGTTCTGGCAGCCGCTAAATTGGCTTCATACCATTTCTTTTTCAAATCGGCATGAGGATCTGCCGTCAAGTTCGCTTCGTACCATGGCACTACGTCATCATCCTTCGCAGATGCTTGATTCGCTTCATACCATTTCTGTTTTACAGCTTTAACATTGGATCGCGCTATTTCCAAATTCGCTTCGTACCATTTTTTCTTTATATCAACATGCTGTTGCATATTGGCTTCGTACCACGGCGTTTCGACCTTGGCTGTCGGCTGTGAGGCTGCCTCGTACCATTTACTTTGATTCTCGCGTGCTGCCCTGGTATTCGCTTCATACCACTTGTTATTGATTTGTTTTTCTTTTGCCAAAGCTAAATTAGCCTCGTACCATTTTTTCTTCACATCTGCATGTGGATCAACAACTAAATTAGCTTCATACCAAGGTTTGCTTTTTCTATTATTACGAGCCGCTTCCAAATTAGCTTGATACCATTTTTGCTTGGTATCACTGATGTTTTGGTCACTAAACTCATACCAATGCTTCTCAGTCTTAGTATTGTCGAGGTTGGCTTCATACCATTTCTGTTGCGTTGCCCGCGCTGCTTCTAAATTAGCTTCATACCATTTTTTCTTGATATCTGCATGCGGATCCGCATGCATATTGGACTCATACCACGGGGTTCCAGTCGTGATAGCGGCCTGCTGTTTATTGGCTTCGTACCACTTTTGTCGTGTCGCTTTAACAGAAGTGACAGCGGCTTTTAAGTTAGCTTCGTACCATTTTTTCTTAGTATCTAAATGTTTGCTCATATTTGCTTCATACCAAGGTAATCCTGCCGCCTTTGTTGGTTTGATATTCGCTTTATACCATGGCGTGACAGTTATTTCAGAAGGTGTGGCTCGGTTAGCCTGATACCATTTTTTGGCTTTTTTTTGTGCTTTTCCTTGCTCTCCATCTAGCCATTTTTCGTTTATATGTATCGTTGTAATCATCGTATAACCCTCCCGAGATACATTATTATCTCAAGTCGATATTACATAAACATTACATAAACGACAACTTTTATAGGGTTTTTACTGTTTGTAGAGCCCTACTATTCAAAGCATTGTTTCTCTGATTTTAATTGTTGTAACAGAGCGATACGCTGCTCAACTAATAACATTCTACGCTGTTCTTTTTCCTCTACTGTAGAGGAATAGCCCAAATATGCTACCCCTGCTAAACCCTGTACTATTGGTATAAAATCCAGTGTAATCATCGCCGCAGCCAGTTTATTTCCGTCGTCCTCATAAAATGGGGCTTTGTACGTGTAGCGGTAGGGTTGCATATTACGAATAGTATTATCTAAACCAACACAACTAAGTTGCTCTACTTGTTCATTTCGCTCTATCACCGGCGGTTCAAAGTAAATAGGCTCCATTGGTACATCGGGTAATGTTAAAGCTTGAGAGATCGATCCTGCTCCTAATAACAGGACCAAAGCTGCCATCTGTATCGTTGATTTTAATCTCATGTTTACCTCCCAGTTAAGCTTATTTAGTTAGTTAATCGGCATCTAATCACAAAACTCCAGTTTTAGCTCGTCTTTCTGCTTTATCTTATGCAAATTAATCAGATGTCAGACTTAGCTCATAGTTTTGCCTCGTTATTTATCTTAGGATCCTAATTAATGGCCATTGTTAATGAGGAGTCTGAAGGTGGTAGATGAAATATATGAAGAAAAACGTGGTTTTGTCAGAATGCAGATTGATACGTTAGTCACGTTTACTATTAAAGGTAAAGGCGAGAAAACGTATCACGGGACAAGTCAAAATTTGAGTGCTACAGGTCTTTATATGACAACTGAAGACGCCATTAATATAGGTGATGAAGTCGAATTGATTATGAATTCTAGTAACCAAAAACTGCCCCCATTTGTCGCCGCAGGAAAGGTCATTCGCTGTGAGACTGATCAAACGGATACTAAGCTATATCATGTTTCTGTTTCATTATCAGAAACACATTAAAGCATTTTATAATCGATAGCTAGCCGCTATCATGACTTTTGAAACCAAAGACATGGCTTGTTTAATCGGTTTGGGTAAATCAACCCCTCCGGCTTCTATTGCCATCGCTCTATGATGCGCCTCGTCGTCACGCATTTGCTCTAGAACCGCACGACTTTTAGTATCTTCTGTACTCAATTTTTCTATATGCTGTTCTAAGTGTTTAACCACCTGCGTTTCTGTTTCAGCAACAAAACCCAAACTCCATTTATCCCCAACTTTTCCTGCTGTAGCCCCTAATACAAAAGATCCTGCATACCATAATGGGTTAAAGATACTAGTCCGGCCCCCTAACTGATGAACCCGACGCTCGCACCAAGCAAGGTGATCGCTTTCTTCACGTGCTGCTTGATCCATGGAGGCCCTAACTTCGGGTAGTTTTGCTGTTAAAGCCTGGCCTTGATACAGTGCCTGTGCCGAGACTTCACCCGCATGGTTAATACGCATTAAGCGCATTGACTCTTTTTTTTGAATTTCTGATAAATTCGGTTCCACCAAACCCGCTCCAGGTACAAAACGATCACTGACTTCAGGTTTGCCGAATAAAGTTTTTAACGTTTTATCACATTCAGTGATAAAACTGTCGATAAGATTAAGATGTCGCATCACGTTATTATATAATAGCGTGGGTCATTTATTCTAGACAGCACCCTTCATAAAAAACTCTTCTAATGTCTCTGCTAATTCCTGCGGCTGGAATTTGGGCACATAAGCATCTGCACCAACATTCTTACCCATATTTTGATTTGCTGCTGCAGTTAATGAAGAATGCATAATGACAGGCAAATGTTTCATCCTAGGATCTGATTTTATTTTTTGCGTCAAAACGTAGCCATCCATTTCGGGCATTTCAACATCCGTTAGTACCAGCTGAATCTCATCCATGATATCGGTACCTTCTTCTTCACAACGTGTTGCCATTTTATCCAATTGAATCCAAGCATTGGCACCGTTAATATTCTGAATGTATTTAATGCCCAAATGATCTAGTGTTTGGGTGATTTGTTTTCGTGCAATGGCTGAGTCATCGGCAAATAAGATCGTGTATTCTTTTTCAGTTTTTAACTTTTGGATATTTTCAAGTGACATATCTTCATAAAAGCCCCCGGCATCAGCCAATACTTTTTCGACATCCATGATCATGACTAGTCACTCATCATCTAGCTCTGAAACGGCTGTTACTAACCCGCCTAAGCGTTTTGATAATAATGGCGGCGGCTCTTTCACTTGTTCCCAATTTAATCGTTGAATTGTATCGACAGCGGTGACCAAAAAACCTTGTACATGCGTGTTATATTCAGTAATCATCAAAATTCTGGGTTCGTCACTTGATTTTAAGTTACAAAATTTTTGTAAATTAATAATCGGGACCATGTCTCCGCGTAGACTAACAAACCCTTCGACGCCTTCTGGCATTTCTGGCGCGGTGGTAATCTCAGGAATATTGAGTACTTCTCGCACTTTAAACACGTTTATGCCGAAGACTTCATTGCGGCCTGTTTCGTCATTTGTCCCTAAATTAAACAGTAGTACCTCTAGATGATTGGTTCCTGCTAGCTTGGTTCTTTCATCAATCGAATCTATTAAATTAGCCATAATGTTCTTCAGTTCCTAAAGCATTAACATTAAAAAGTCATATTAAGGCCTTTATAGTGCCTTCTGTATCTAGGGTCAACCGCCTTGTTCCGTTATCGGCATAAACAAGCTACTTCATTAGCAAAAAAGTGAATTATTCGACAATTCTTTATAGTTTTTCACTCTATATAGCGTAATTACTATTTAACCCTATCAATTTGGTTTGAAACCAGAAAGTCACCTTCCAGTACGAAATAAACGTTAGAATAGCTGTCGTTAGTTTTATTAATTTTTACACTATTTTTGGCTTATCTGTTCTGAACAGATATCCAATATCATGAGATCTCACTGCTATGTCGGGAAAAAAAGTACATGACCCCTTTTCAACACGTGAATCAGAAAAATACGAAAACCCCATCCCAAGCCGGGAGTTCATTCTTGAAATCTTAAAACAAAATAATCGCCCATTAACCCGCCGGAGTATTGGCAAACTGCTCGGTCTTTCTGGTGAAGAACAAACAGAAGCCTTACGCCGTCGCTTAAGGGCGATGGAAAGAGACGGTCAATTACTCCGTAATCGTAAAAGTGCTTATGGTGTGATGTCAAAGATGAACTTGGTCACAGGCCGTATTACTGGGCACCAAGATGGCTTTGGCTTCTTGATTCCTGATGAAGGTGGCGACGATTTATTTTTAGGACAGCGTGAAATGCAAATTGCCTTGCATGGCGATCGTGCGGTTGCAAGGGTTACGGGCATTGATCGTCGTGGCCGCAAAGAAGGCGCTATAGTTGAAATTATTAAACATGCCAATGAGCATATTGTCGGCCGCCTATTCTGCGATGCAGGTATTTATTACTTAATTCCCAATAATCGACGTATTAGCCAAGACATTTTAATTCCACCCGACAAACTGATGGGTGCCAAAGCGGGGCAAATCGTCGAGATTGAGATAACAGATCATCCAAATCGACACCGTTCTCCTCTAGGGCAAGTTGTCACTGTCTTAGGTGATCATTTGGCACCTGGGATGGAAATCGATATCGCACTACGTGATTTTGAGCTACCGCATGCATGGTCACCAGAGGCCCTAAAGCAAGCTGAATCTTATGGTGAGCATATACCTAAGACGGCCATTAATGGACGCCTTGATTTGCGTCATTTACCTTTATTAACCATCGATGGCGAAGATGCTCGTGACTTTGATGATGCTGTTCATGCAGAAGCCCTCGATGATGGCAGTTGGCGATTATGGGTTGCCATTGCCGATGTCTCTTATTATGTAGATCCTAATAGTCCGCTTGATAAAGATGCGCAGGAACGTGGAACGTCTGTCTATTTTCCAAGCCAAGTCATCCCGATGCTACCCGAAGCCTTATCCAACGGCTTATGCTCACTCAATCCAGAAGTAGATAGATTATGCATGGTCTGTGAAATGGTCGTTGATGCTAATGGACAACTGACATCACATCAATTTCATCAAGGTGTGATGAATTCACATGCACGGCTCACTTATACTGAAGTTGCTGCTATGTTGGTTGATAACGATGCGACTTTACGCTCTCAGTATAAAGCGGTCTTGCCCGGCTTAGAAACTATGTATGGCCTGTATAAAGCCATGCTCTCAGCAAGACACCAACGTGGTGCCATTGATTTTGAGTTAACGGAAACCCAATTCCTATTTGATAGCAACCGTAAGATTGACGCTATTGTGCCGCGCGAGCGTAATGATGCCCACCGTTTAATCGAAGAATTTATGGTCGCGGCTAATGTCTCTGCAGCCCAATTTTTATTAAGTCATAAGCTTCCCGCCTTATACCGCGTCCATGAAACGCCTTCGGCTGAAAAGCTATCTGGTTTACGAGAGTTCTTATCAGAGTTGGGCCTATCACTTGGTGGCGGTGATGACCCGTCGCCTAGTGATTATGCTGCTTTGCTCAGCGCTGCCCACCAGCGTCAAGATGCGCACTTACTTCAAACCGTGATGCTACGTAGCATGAAACAAGCGATGTATCATCCCGATAATGTTGGCCATTTCGGTTTAGCATTAGAAGCTTATGCTCACTTTACTTCTCCTATTCGACGTTACCCTGATTTATTAGTTCATCGTGCGATTTGTCACTTAATTAATAATAAGAAAGTCAATAAATGGACTTACTCACATGAAGAGATGGTCCAATTAGGCGATCACTGTTCAATGGCTAGCCGACGTGCTGATGAGGCGACTCGTGATGTTAGCGACTGGCTAAAATGTGAGTTTATGCAAGAACACGTTGGCGAAAGCTATGACGGTATTATTAGTGGTGTCACTGGTTTTGGGCTATTCGTTGAGCTCAGTGATATTTATATCGAAGGCCTCGTTCATATCACGGCATTGAAAAATGATTATTATGAGTTCGATGCGACTGGCCACAGGTTAACGGGTGAGCGAACTAAAACTGTCTACCGTTTAGCAGATAAAGTGCGTGTTAAGGTTGTGCGTGTTGATTTAGATGATAAGAAAATCGATTTAGAATTGGCTTAAATGTATATTTTCCTTGACCAGAAAAATAAAGGCAGTAGAATTACCCGCTTGCCAAACGATTGCTAGGGCTTCTTCGTTCTAGTTAGTCATAATGGTGAGTGTAGCTCAGTTGGTAGAGCCCCGGATTGTGATTCCGGTGGTCGTGGGTTCGAGCCCCATCACTCACCCCATTTTACTTTACCTAAAAGTAACCTCGG
>Ga0233444_10001329_pt1 | contig 28639 bp, 6 predicted proteins | sample SI_124_October20_6_FD_182792 | JGI IMG/M metagenome (GOLD analysis project Ga0233444, IMG submission 182792) | Seawater microbial communities from Saanich Inlet, British Columbia, Canada - SI_124_October2016_10_MG | ecosystem: Environmental > Aquatic > Marine > Inlet | place: Canada: British... | reverse complement strand
CTTTACCAACAAAGCTGGGACAAACCATGACCGTTGTTCAACATGATAAAGCTGAAATTCATTGGATTGCAAAAGACGCAGATGGGCAAATATGGTTTGAGGATCAATTCAAAATAACTGATTTTTCACCAAAGAATAGCATGGGTGAAACTGCTTTACGCTTACAGCAATTATTTTTACTGATTCGTAAAATGAATCCACAATTTATGTCCCCTGAGAAGGGAGTTGTGGTCGAAACTCAATTGGATTTTAATCGTGATTGGGGCCTAGGAAGTTCCTCCACACTCATCAACAATGTAGCGCAATGGGCAGGCGTTAATGCTTACCAACTGCAAAGCAAGATTTTTGGGGGAAGTGGATATGACATCGCTTGTGCTCAAAAACGTAGTCCCATAACTTATCAGCTTGTTGCTCATAAGCCACTTGTCAATGAGGTCGTTTTTAAGCCTGGCTTTCATCAAAATTTGCATTTTATTTATATTAATAAAAAGCAAAATAGCCGAACGGCAATCAATGAGCATTATAGACGAATTACAGATGAAAAACGCAATTCTCTAGATGCCATAACAAAAATGCTTTTAGCAGCTAAAAGAGTGAGCGACTTTCAAAAGCTTATGATTGTTCACGAAAGTGTAATTTCTCAAATGATTGGCATACCGCCTATTCAAGAAACGTTGTTCTCAGACTATAAAGGGGTTGTTAAAAGTTTGGGTGCTTGGGGTGGTGATTTTGTTTTGGCTTGCGGACCTGAGAACAGCCAAGAGTATTTTACCCAAAAAGGATTTCCTGTGGTATTTTCATTTGCGGACCTTATTTTGTCCTAGACTTAAACTCTAGTGGCACCATTAGGTTGACAGCTGTGCCATTTGCCTTGCCATCTTCATCATATAAATCTTCAATGATGAAACTAAGTTCATGTTTGTTATAGTAGTTAAAAATATTAATCCGTTCTTTCATGATTTTAGTAGCAAATGATTTATGGGTTGTTTCATAACCTTCACTTTGGTTTTTGGCCTCCACTCTACCAATCCCATTGTCTATAACACGACACTTTAAAAAATAAATCTGATGATAGAAGTGAATATCAATTTTGTTCTCCCCTTCTTTTGGAATCAGCCCATGTACAATTGCATTTTCAACGATAGGCTGAAGCATCATACAAGGTAAAAAAACTTCTTCTGGGATAATCTTATCATCAATGTGAAGTGTCAAGTGAATGGGCTTCTCCAATCGGAGTGCCTGCAAAGCAATGTAATTTTGGATATACTGGAGCTCGTCAGACAAGCTGAGTTTGTCTTGGCTGCTCATTTCAATCGTATCTCGAATGAGTTTTGAAAACGAGGAGATGTATTTATTGAATTCTTCCTCACCATGAAGAAGCATAGCGGCCTGCATCCCATTCAATGCGTTAAAAATAAAATGTGGGTTCATCTGCGCTCGATAAGCACGTGCTTCTAGGTTTGAGATTTCTAGATCTTTATCTTTTTGAACTTTAAACACCTTGTACTCATATACTCTCCAAAGAGAAATAATTCCAACAATAACAAGTCCAATTAGCAAGAAAAACCACCACGTTCTCCAATAAGGTGGTGGGACCTCCAAGAGGATTTCAATCGTGTTTTAGGATTGTAGTCCATCGTTGGTCTTCCCTATGATTTGCAATATATAACTTCCATTATCAAGGCCAACCAAACGAAGTTCATCTTCAAAACTAAACCAATTGCTAGACGGACTCTCATTGTAAAGCTTAAAAAAATAGTTTATATCATCGGGGTCATCGTCTTGGTGTTTAGTGAAAAAGATGTCAAAATAATTGTCAACTCTTGAAAGTTCGACAGCTTTAATATCGCAAAGACCCTCTGTTAATGTTGTGAGCTTGTGAGTGTCTGGATTAATATACTCAATACGAATTGGTTCAATGGTGAAATTTTGGGACGAGATCTCAGTGAAAGGCATTAAAAAAAATGCTAAAATCAATAGCTGATAGCTAAAAACCGAATTGTGGAGTAAGTTTGGCACGATAAATGTATTATGAATAATGTCTTAAATAATTTTTTGTTAGTTATTGTTTTAACGCCTGTGCTATATACTACTTAGTGCAGGCGTTTTTTTTTAACTTTGATTATCTTTATAAATGTCTAATAAAGGTAATAATTTTACTCCACTATGAAATACAGTCGTCATTATCTTATCGATTTACTAGAAAAACAAAATATGGATGCTGCTTTGGTTTGGTGGATTGACTTTTTGGTTGTGTCACTAGTATTGGCTGCTATTTCGTATTTATTCGTTGTTGGCGCCAAATATGTTATCACAAATATTCTTAAAAAAATATCCAAACGCACCAAAAACCATGTAGACGATTTCTTGCTTTCTTCTAGATTCCCTGTTTATGTTGCGCGACTAATTCCTTACTTTTTTCTGTTCTCTGTTGTCCCTTTTTGGGTGATCAACAGTGCAGAGACTACCGTGTTTATCTATTCACTTCTCAATGTTTATGGAGTAGTTATTACGATATGGATTTTACGTAGTGTTTTGCAAGCTATTCGTTTTTTCCTGCAAACTTTACCATCATTCAAAGACAAGCCCATAGACAGCTACATCCAAGTGTTTATGCTCTTAACATGGATCATTGGGATTGTCGTGATTTTCTCTATACTCACAGGAAAAGAAATTGGCTACTTCCTGACTGCAATGGGGGCGCTATCTGCAGTGTTACTACTGGTCTTTAAAGATGTCATTTTGGGATTTGTTGCAAGCATTCAGATTGCCGCCAACGATCTTGTTCGCATTGGAGATTGGGTGACAATGGAAAAATATGGTGCTGATGGTGATGTGATAGAAATTAACTTGTCTACTGTTAAGATTCAAAATTTTGACAAGACAATAACGACGATTCCTACATACAATTTGATTTCTGATTCCTTTAAAAATTGGCGTGGAATGGCAGAGTCTGGAGGGCGTCGCATTAAACGATCAATACTTATCAGTACACCGAGTATTCGCTTTTTCGAAAAAGATGAACTTACAAAACTCCAAAACATAGATCGAATCTCCTCATACCTTAAAGATATTAGCAATGAAATAGACAGCGACAATAGTTCTTCTGGCGCAAACAAAATACTCGCTATTAATGGTCGAAACCTCACTAATTTAGGCGTTTACAGAAATTATGTCGAGCAATATTTAGAAATGCACCCCAAAATCAGCAAAGATCTTACCGTAATGTGTCGTCAGCTTGCGCCAAACAAATTTGGTTGCACGCCACTAGAGGTTTATGCGTTTAGCACTGACAAAAATTGGAAAACATACGAGCATTTGACAGCAGATATTTTTGATCATTTACTAGCTTCTCTAGCGTATTTTAGCTTAGAAAGTTTTGAGCTGGGAAAATCAGAGAAAAACCTAGATTAGTTTGTAAAACTACGGATGTAACGCAAACGGAAACACATAACTCATCCCCATTTGCACTCCAAATCCTTGTGAGTGTGCCGGGTTTTTGATTGCTCCTATATCGCTTATTGCTGTATGAAGCTGTAAAGGCCCTACTCGAAAACCTGCAGCACAAGACCATAACTGGTCATTCCCAAGCAATACCAAGGTAGGCGATAAACTCAGCGCATTTTTGATTGCCAAATTTGCTGAAAAAGCAAGTGTCTCTCTATAGTAATAGGGGGAAGTGAAGTTTGAATACATCATCCCAAAGTCCAAACTGGGCATTACCGTATAGCGTAAGCCCGCAGTAAAAGTGTGTGGAAGCTTTTCGGTGTAAGCTGATTCAATCAAGTTGAATCCAAATTCATTCCTGATATCCTCAGTTAAATCATCAATTACATCTTCCGGGCTTTTGTAATCTGATTCGGTATCGTCTATCGAGTTACTGAAATCGCCTCCATAGTAGTCATATGTAGTGTCTAGCGTTAATTGCTTGACATCTTTACTCCAACGGATTTGACCAATATCTGTGATTGCTGCACTAAACACCAAATCAGGATTTAAATTATATACTATCCCAAGATCGACTGCATATCCAGAGTTTTCCGTAGAAAAGATTTCTTGTGGAGAATCGATACCGACGTCTTGTACAAAGTTATATGGGTCGAGGCTGAATTCGATAGGCCCCGAAACACGAAAATCTGCATTCACATCGACTTCGAGGTAGTCGTCTGCTTCGATTCTATCAATCGACAAATCAAACTTTTTTGTGGTAAAGTTTAAACCACCCATAAGGTATTTAAATCGTAATCCAAACCAAAGTTTATCTTTAAGCTCCCTAGCATATGTTGCGCTAATTTCACTGTAAATAGATGTGTTCATTCCCGCATGACCTGTTGAGAATTCCTGATCATAAAAAGGAGCATTCCCACGAGTCAATAGTTCAATGTAATTTTTGTTGAAATTAAATCCTCCTACGGCACGCTGACGAATTGCAAAACCAAAGTAGCTAGGCCTTTTATGGGTTTCTTGATTTAATGTGTCTGGCTTTGTAACAAAGCCAAACTGAAAAATGAGAGCCTCCCCGCTAATATCTAAATAATTTTGACGATCTAATGCAGATCTAAAACGAGGGAAATCAAGGACTAAGGAGTCTACTAAAGGTCCTGTTCCCTCTCGGACTAGGTCACTAAACCTAAAGTTTGAGTTTGTTTTTAAAGCAACCGATTGAAAGTCAAAATGTTTTGTGATCGAATCTGCAGCAAACAAAACTGGGTTAAAACTAAGTTTAGAGGTGTTGTTTTGTTGATGATATGTGGAGTAGCTAACTTGCGTATAACTCCAAGTACCAAGTAAAAACATGGCCAAGACTAGCAATCTAGGTATAAAACTAAACGTACGATTATTCATTGACACTTACTTTAAGTTCAACCTCTACTCCAAACTTGATTAGCGCATTTGCTGACAACTTAGCGTCCTTGTTGGCGGCATCCGTTGTGCTCACGGATATTTCCAATGGGATGGCGTTTACTTTGTCTAAATCTTCTATCTCTGTGTCTGTCAAAGAAATTTCCATCGTCCCAGTCACAGGTGTTTCGACTTCACCGTTGTTGGAAACAGGGGCAGATTTTAAGTGAATAGGGTTCAATTCAATCAAAGATTTTTGTGATAAGGTGTCGATTAAATTAGCTTGAAGCGTTACCTCAAATGGTAATTCAGAGGAATAATTTACATACAAGCTCGCTCCTAAAATCCTGTCTATCTCACTCGTGTCTACTGGAGAGTCTAAAGTTAAAGTGTCTTGTAGTTGAAGATCATTGATATTGACGTGTACAGGGACTTCGGCGTAAATATCAACCCAGAATTCGGATTCATCATGAAGGAAATTTTCTCCAATAGGGTTTGAATTAATATTAATATTTGACTCTAAAAGAATCTTGTCGTCAGGTACGTATGAAATAAACTCGTCTATATTACTGTTCGATTTATCGTATGCCCAAGACGTAGTAGTCTCAGCGTAAAGATCAGAAGCAGCCAAAATTTGTTGTTCTTGCATTAAGGAACTAAATTCGATTTGTGAACCATCTTTTCGTGTTCCAAGAACGTTAGCAGTAAAAGACATTGGGATACCAAAGCTATTGTGTGCCCTAAAATCCAACTTTGGATTAACTAATTTAACTTTATCGTAAAGACGAGAAAGCTTGTCATCAATTACTATGGAGTCGGAAACATTCTTATTCATAACCCCAAAATTGCCAAGCACATGTTTGAGGTCAATATCATCAAAAGATCCTGAAAATCTAATTTCACGATCTGCTTCTAAAACATCCCCCGGTTGCAAGTTGAGATTTATTTCAAAATCCAACATGTATTGACTATACCCAGTGGTTGAGTCCGGCGTTAAATCAATGAGCATATTGATCAATTCGTCCGAAAATAGTTGGGATTTATTAGAATCCAAAATATCATATGTCAATGCGAATGGCTGTCCGTCTATAGTGGCTTGGTCACTAGAAATCGATAGATCTAACGGATGACCTATTTCATTTTCCACTTCAAATTGAAGCAGGTTTTTGTCAAAAAAAATCTGACGTATATAACTGTCACTTCCTTTATCTAAAGTAAATGGGAATGAAAAGGAGTAACTAAACGTTTTTGCTTCATCCAATACAATTTGGTCAACAGTACCATCTAAAATATCCATCTTTGCAAGTAGTGTTTGAGACTGATAATCAATTGTGATCGGCTGTGTACTGCCCTGTGAATCGATCTCCAATCGGACTTCAACTTCTTTAGGGATTTTCAAATTACTGACATCTATCGAATGATTAATCGTCGAGTTTGCAGCTGAAAAAGAACGCTGACTACTAGAAATAAGTTGATTATTATTATCAAATAGACCGATTACTGAAAAAATGTCAATGGGGAAATTGTTGGTTAGTGTATAAAGCAGGGTTCCATTACTGAATCTTACTTCACTGTAAGGGTCATTGAAGATGTCTATATTTCCCAAAACTAAAGACGCCGTAAAAGGTGTAGCAGGTATGACGGATCCATCGGGAAAGGGCGTTACATCGCCTATACCAATTAGATCAAAATCAAAACTAGCATCGGCAATGACTATAGATTCCAAGGCATACAATGTGTCTACTTCAGCAGACAAATCTTCTGGGTCATAAATATCTTCAAAAGGTATTTCTAAGAGCCTATTGATAGTGTCTAATAGAAAAATTGTTTCATAATCATCTCTTTGATAATCAATATCAAAATCATTGTCATCTAAAAACGAGCTAAGTTCGACCTCAATGCTAGCTAATGGTGCGCGTAATTCCGGCTCCAGGTTTGTTTGCAAACTCAGACGATCAAACTCAAATAAGTCGGTGTTACATGAAAGTAGAAAGCAACCTACAAAAGCAATTTTTAAAACAGCAATGTATAGATTTTTCAGCATTGAATTGGAGTTAGGAGGGAAATAAGTCATTAATTAAATATTGGCGAAACTACACAAATATTTAGTTTTACATGTTATCAGTTGACAACCGTTTATAGTTTCCTCTTCTGTTTCTAGAAAATCGATTAAAGTCCATACTGACCCCGATTTGCACAATTGATGGAGGGTTAAAATTAGTGTTTGACGATGAAAAGGTGTAGACAAAATCAACACGATAGTTTTCTGATGAAAAGCCAGAAACCAACCCAAATTCAAGTGCATTATTGTCGCCATATTTCACAAGAGACTGCAATATACCAAGAGAAAAACCATCCATTTGAAGCTCTTGAGAGGAATACATGCGAAGTGTTTCGCCAGCTTGTTGTGCATATAAAAACATCATCAGATATGAATAGTCCGGCAAGAAGCTTCTACCGTACTTATTTACATTCATTTCGAGCGCAGCTTGCAATGATAATGAAATTTCTTTTTCAATATCCGATTCGTTATTGAAAGAAGCGTTTGGGGTATTGATATGGTCTAGGCTTAATCCAACCAGAAATCGCTCACTGTAGATCAATGCCGAAGCACCAATGTCAAAATAGTTTGTAGAGGGAGAAAAGTCTGCCAAAGGATCTCTAGAGACCCCTGAAATTGTGCCAAGAGTTAAGTCGATTTGATCTTGAAATATCAATGAACTTCTATCGATATCCTGTGACCCAATTCCAAGAGTGAGCGCGCCCAAAATATAGGTGTCAAAGTTTACAGGGATTTTATAGATATAGCTAAGATCGATTTGATTATCTGTAAGGCCAAGGTTTGTTAAACTAAACGAGTTTACGTCCAAACCAATACTGAAATTCATATCCTCAAATGCAAAATTTCCGTAGAGATATTTATTGTCAATGTAGGACGTCCCTTCGCCATAGTCAAAACGACTGTAGTTCACACCAGCTTTAGAAACCATATTTAATCCATGGAAACTCGGATTGATAAACTGCATGTTTCGAGAAGAGGTGACAAAGCCTTCTTGCGCAAATCCTAATGAAATTGCAAAGAGTATAAATAAGCTAATATGTCCTACTAATAACTTTCTCATTCAATCAAAAATATTGTTCCTGATTTGGTCACAGTCTCATCATTGATAAGAACTCCGATAATCTTATATACATAGAAGTTGGATGAAGGGTCAGAATTTGTGCCATCCCATCCTGTAATTTCGATTGTACCATCGGCAGATAGGTTGGATTCTGAAACAGATTCTTCGTAAATCATTATTCCTTGGTTGTTGTACACAAAAAAGTCAACTTGCTTAAGGCCTGTAAACACAGGGCCAATAATTTCGTTGATGTTATCTCCATTTGGACTAAAGGCATTAGGCATCAGTATGGTATATCCTTTACCAACCACAATCTCTTGAGTTGTCGTGGTGTAACAGCCAGAGGCGTTGTACACATACACCGTAACCATATAAGTGCCCTCAGCAAAATACTGATGGGAAGCACGCTCGCCTGAAACAACTGGAGACGCATCTCCAAAGTCCCATTCTACCTTGTAATAGCTGGTGTTGTTTGCTAACGTAAATAGAACATTACTTCTTTCACTAATCGTTCCATATTTTTCAAGTTCTGGACTTGAGTAGCTTATTATTGGCGTTAGTACAGACGTGTCTAGTAAGTCTTGTGCAACGACAACTCCACAACCATTTTCATTTCGAATTTCGAATGATGCTTCAGATACAGGAGTGGTAATTAACACACGGTGTGTGTTGACGCCAAACTCGGCAGCGATTATAGTTACATCACTATTAGGGATTCGAACACCATCATAATAGAAATAAACTTGACCTGCACTTTGGTTTACATCGATATCGATATACCCTCCATTTAAAGAACAATATGACTCATCAACACGAACAGAACCATACAAGATTTGGTCTTTTGGTAATTCAAATATTTGATCTGTAATACACACATCTGGATCGTTGCGTAAATCGTCAATATCGAGTGATTCAATATCCGTAATATCTGGCCCTTCAACAACCGTAAGTCTATATAGACCCGCCGTTAAATTATCTGCATAAGTCGTTCCTTTAAGTCGGTCAATTTTTTGCCAAGAACCCGATGAGCAAGATGCAGTTCCACCACTGACAACTACTGAAGAGATGTTTGGTGTGGTCGTGTCTAGATCATGATCTAAATTGGCATCTGGCGAAACAGAATTTGGCACTGCACAAATCTGATAGGCTCCGTTTGCTGAGAACTCAGACTTGGTTTGTTTGTTGTCTGTAATAAAGGTCCCATCACAACTCTGGTATGACACTATACTATAAGAGAAGTTTCCATTGTTTACATTGTCAACAACACCATCACCGTTCGTATCAACTTTGTTTGGATCGGTAGCTCCATCATTGTCAACGTCCGCATCTTCAATGTCAAAAATCCCATCGTTGTCTGTGTCACGTAACTTAATTGTGTAGGTTACGCAGTTTTCGTCTTCTTCGAGTACCTCCCAAATATAATTTTTGTAGTAGAATGTATTTCCTCCCCCGATAGACACCGAAATCAATCCATCATCAGAGCCAGTACAAGACACTGGTGAAATTGTATTGATCGAAATATCTGTTGGGTTTGGCTGAACAATTGTGAAGGATTCAGTTACAGGACATTCAGAATTTCCTTGTGGATATACACTCACCGTGTAATTTCCAGGCTGTAGATTTTTAATATGATTTGACTGCGTTGTATTCGCATAATTGTTTGGCCCATTCCATGAATAGATATAACTCAATCCATTGTTGCTGTTCGATAGGTTAACCATGATTTCGCCATCACGATTACTGTAGCAGGAAATATTCTTAACCAGAGATTCATCTGTTCCGTTGGCTGGATCATTTATGTCCATCACAACTCTAACAGGGTTAATCGCATAATCAGGAACAACTGAAAGTTGAATAGTGACCGCAGTTGAGCTACACCCATTTGTGTTTGTTCCCATAACGTCAAAGGTATATGGTCCTCCCACAGAAACACTCCCGGAAATTCGGAGCACATCGGTTCCTACGACTTCTGAGCTCAAACCACTTGGCATATTGTTCGCTGAAGGAACAGAACTGTTTTTAAAACGAATACGTATATCTGAGATATTAGAATCTACACAAACTGTTTGATTCACGGTGTTTGTTGAGCTTAGTAGAGTTAACTCAGCATTTGCTTTTACAATGATTACGCCTGTCATTTCAGGGCTCTCACAGCCTTGGTCGTTTAACGCACGTACGGTGAAGCCGTACGAAGTGTCTATTTCCACATTTTGAGTAGGCGTGCCGCTAATGGTCATTATACGAGTTGTGGTATTAAATGAACCTATTATTCCTGGTGGCAGTCCAGAAGCGACCGCATCAACTGTGCCTCCGCCAAACGAGTAAGCAATCGGATCAATTGACTCCCCCTCACAGATATACTGGCTTGCTGTAGAGGTTGGTGTTGACAACTCAATTTCAGCATCTGGATTGATTGTAATTTGGCCTGTTAGCGACTCTGAAATACAGTTATTCCCTAGCGTTTCAACAGTGAATGCATAGTTTGTTGTACTCGTGATATTTTCGGATGCAGTTCCACTAATTGTCAACAAATTGCCCGTGATTACCCAACCGATTCCTGGTGGAAGCCCAAGGACGCGTGCAGAGTTCGCTCCGCCTCCAAATTCATAGATCAAATTTATCGGTAGGTCAAGACCTTCGCAGAAATTTTGGTTTGTTGATGTTGACCCTGATAGAAGTTTCAGATCATGTCCTTTTTGCACACTTATCGATCCTGTAAGTTCGGTAGAAACACAACCATTGGAGAGGTTCATCGATCGTATATTATAATTATATGTCGCATCTGCTGCTAAGCCAGTAGGTGATCCTGAGATCGTAAACTGGCCTGTAGTAGAATCATATTGGCCATAAACGCCATTTGGTTGGGTATCCCAAGTCAGTTCTACAGTTTCCGCACCATCAACGGTATTGTAAACGATATCCACAATTGGTTCGTCTTCACAAACCACTTGGTTATTTAAACCGCTAATGATTTGAATCATCGGGTTAGGAACGAGGGTAATTGAACCTGTTTCACTAACCGAAGCACAAGAGCTTCCGATTGTTTCGACCGTAAAGTTGAATACGTTTGTTGTCGTCGAGCTCACATTTGATGTGGGCGTACCTGCAATTGTTACTTGATTGCCAGCAATCGACCAGTTTATGCCAGGAGGAAGCCCAAGCACACGTGCGGCAACGGCACCGCCTCCAAACTCAAAAGAAATCGGGAACTGAAGCTCTTCCCCTTCACAGAATGTTTGATTCATGGAAGATGAGCCAGAAAGCAACTGTAAACTATGGCCGTTTAGTACAGAAATACTTCCTGTAAATAAATCTGATTTACAACCATTAATAGAATTAAGGGCTGTAAGTGTGTAGTTATAAGTTGTATCCTCATTGATTCCTGTTGGGGTCCCTGATATTGTAAACTGTCCCGTTGTGGAGTTAAACTGTCCGTTGATACCCGGAGGTTGAATATCCCAAGCCAAGGTGGCATTATTTGCCCCTTGTGCAGTATCTACAACGATATCAGTGATTGCTACGCCTTCACAAACTGTTTGCGCATTTGATCCGCTGTTCATAAGAATGACAGGCTTTGGTGAAACCGTTATGGTTCCTGTGTATTGTTTCGCAGGAGTACATCCACTGTTTGTCGTTGTTACTGTATATTCTAATTCCGAAGAGCTTGTGATATTGTTTAGGGGAGTACCTGAAATAGTAAGTATTCCATTAGAATTACTAACAAGCAACCCCGGTGGGGGGGTTGCTGACGTAACGCCATCAACTTTCCAACCAAGAGAAATGCCAACCGCACCACCTGAATAATCATAGCGAATAAGATCAATTGGCGATCCTTCACATACGGATTGATTAACATCAGACATTGGGGTTAACACATCTTCACGGCTAATGGTAAGCAACCCATTTATCGTTGCTACACAACCGCCAGTTGAGCCATTTGCAGTAATTGTGTAGTTGTAATTATCATTGGAGTTACTCGGGTCTAGCGTTCCTGACAAGGTAAATAAATTGGTTGTTGAGTCAAAAGATCCAACTACTCCAGCGGGCAGTCCAAAAGATCCAGGGTTGGTTGCTCCATCGATCAACTCAAATACGATGTCATCAATTGCATCCCCTTCACAGTGGACCTGACTGATGGGTCCAGTTGTAGTGCCGGACAACACGATTCGAGGACCAGGGTTAACAATCAAAGTCCCATTGACATTCCCATTCCCACAAAAGCTTCCTGAGGCATTAATATTATAGCTATAAGTTACTGATGATATAATATTTTCTGTGAAAGTTCCGCCAATCACAAGTTGATTTGCATTTAAACTATAACTAATACCTGCAGGATTTCCCGTAATGGGTACGCCATCTTTTGTCCATGATAACGTAACTCCAGATTGAGTGACCGCATTTCCAACACTGTATTCAATAGGTGTGATCGCTTCTCCCTCACACAGAGATTGATTATCTGCTCCTGGATTCACCGCCACAAGACTTGATAATGCATTTACAGTTATACTACCTGTAACTGGCGTTCCAGCACATCCAGTGATGGAGTTTACAGGAGTAATTTGGTAGGTATACTCCGAGGTTGCAGCTTGTGCATCTGGTGTACCTGAAATCGAAAATACACCCGAGGAAAGCGTTTGTGTTAATCCATTTGGTATGTTCGGACTTGTCCACTGGAACTGTACATTATCTGCACCATTATCCAATTGATATTCAATCGTTGTCAATGAATTTCCTTCACAAAATATCTGATCATCTGTTCCTGGATTTTGAATCAACAGTGACGGGCTCGCAGAAAGTGTGATTGAGCCAGTTTCAACTATATCAAGTGTGGAGCAGCCAGCTACTTCAGCTTTTACTTCGTAAGAATAGATGGTGTCTACAGCTAAGGATTCGTTTGCATTGCCGTTGATGGTTAAGGAATTTATTGTTATTGTTGTTGTTATTCCTTGAGGAGCAGCAACTACCGATCCGCCCACAGACCATTCGATGGAAACTTGACTTTGGTCAGTCCCCCCTGCAAAGCTATACGATATTGGATCAATATTATCATTATAACATAGTACCTGATCCGTTTCGTTAGACGTCGTCAAAATGAGTTCTGGCTCTGCTTGAATCTCAATCGGAAGCGTCATAAATTGGATTTGACCTGGGCAGTTGTTTGATGCTAAGACAGTAATTTCAGCATTTTCATTTTGGGTAAAGTCATCAAAGGAAACAACGATACTTGATGTACCATCTCCATAAATAATCGAAGCGCCCGTTGGAATTGACCATTGATAATTAACGGCGCCTGTAAGATTGGCAACTACATAACTTTTTGATGTGCCTTCACAAGCCGTTGAATCTCCAGTAATGGAGCCTGTTCCTTGAAGGTCTTCTGAGATATAAATAACTTTTATAAATGGTTTAGGTGGCGTACATGTGAAACTACCAGTGCTTGCAGGAACAATATTTAGTGCTAAACGCACTCCATTTGGCAATAATCTATCAAGTAATCCTGGAACATACTCTGGTTGCAGAGAGTTTGGATTGAGTAATTCACCTTTACCATCTTGGATTGTCCATTCAAACGAATCATAACTTTCAGGACTACTGTTGATCACTGCGTCTTGGATAATGTAACTATCTGGATAGCAAACACTATCCACATCTCCGGCATAGGCATCAATGGCATCAGAGAAGAAGATGGTCATCGTGTCTTCAATACTATTCGTGCAATTTCCAGATCCAGCTCCTCGCAACACGAGGGTTACAAATCCTCGATCATAATCTTCGAGCTGAGGCTGATAAGAAGTGTTAACGGTTGTGGGGTCAACAAAGCCAACCTGACTTCCCTCAATGGTAGACCACGTGACAACAGGGTCAGATTTGTTTGTAAATGCATCTGTGATGGAATAGAATATTACATCTGTACAAATCGTTACATCGTCACCAGCAAATACTGAAATACTTGGTTCAACGAGAAGTTGAATTGATTCTGCTTGATCTGGACAACTGTCGTTTCCTTCAGCAGTTAACGTAAGGGTGATTGGAGTAATAAATCCATTTTGTCTATCTAAGGCTCCAGGAGTATAAATTGGGTTAACAAGTCCTGAATTATTAAAGAATCCATCGCCACTTGTCGACCACTCATATTCTGTTGATCCAAACACTTGCGCTCCAAATACTTGGAACTCTTGACCTTCGCATATTGTTCCGCCTGTTCCAGCATTCACAATAATTTCTGGTACAAAATCAAGGTTGATTTCCTGAGTTTCAATAAAATTACAATCTCCTTCCCCAAAGGCAGTGAGCAATAGTGTCACGCCAGTGTTGTAGTCATTCCCCGCAGGGACATATGTTGGGTTTACCTCAGTATTAGAATTTAGCCATCCACCCTGACCAACAATGATTGACCATTCCACGTTTGGTGCACCAGAAGAAGAATCAACGTTGAGTAATGAAATCCCACTAATTGGTATTGCTGTTTCCGTTTCACAGAAAGTAAATACATCTTGTGTTGTAATGATTACAACATCTGGAGTTAGAGTCAATATCATGTTGTCAGACTCCTCGCTACAAACACCGTCATTGTAACCTGTGAGGGTAAGATTTACCATTCCTAATGAGAAGTCAAGAGCGCTTGGGATATATTCCGCATTAAGGCTTGTTTCGTCATCAAAAGTACCTGAGCCGTCAGTCGTCCATAAGACAGAATCTGTTTGACTTGTGCTTGCAGTTGATAAGACAATCGAGGTTGTTCCTTCACATATTTCTTGATCCAACCCTGCATCGACAATCGGCTCTGGAGAGAAAATGATATCTACCTGATCCGTTGCCAATTCACTACTACATGCTTTGAATTGTTCTCCGATCATAGTCACCGTTAATGTGACTCCATTAGCAAGGTCGTTAGGTCCTGGCGCATAAGTCGGATTAAGAATCGTATCGTCAATAAAGTATCCGTCAGCACCTGCACTTGATACCCATTGAATCGAATTTGGATCGTAGTTTAAAGCTGTTACATTACTTAATACTAGTGGTTGTGACTCGCAATGCTCAAGTGTTGACTCTGGAATAACAACGCTAGGTAGTTGATCAATGTTTAGTATTATCTCGTCAAACGAGTCTGCACAATCACTGTTGCCAGTTGCTGTCAAACGAAGTGTCACGCTACCGTTTACAACATCCGTTTCAGATGGTGTGTAAACAGGCTGGAGTGTCTGTTCGGTTGGTGAAAATGTACCTGATCCAGAGGTTGACCAACTGAACCCAGTAAAGAAGCTCGCCGATGCTTGGTCTAGTGTGTATGTTTCCCCGGCACAAATCGAAGCGTTGACTGGCCCTGCGTTTACATCAGGAGCATCCACGAAATAAACGGTAACTAAGTCAGAGTATGCTGGACTACATGGTGCCACTGGGTTTGCTGTCAAAATAAGACTTGCATATCCCTGTGTAATTTCTTCAATACTTGGATAGTATATTGTGAGTAAGTTAGTGGATACATTTGACCCTGTGTTTGGATCATCAAACAAACCATTTCCACCAGACCATTGAATGCTACTGACATCACCTCCTACAACACCACTTAGTGTGATTGGCCCCGCACAAGTCGTGTAGCTTTCTCCTGCCTCCGCAGTTGGTTTTTCTAAAATTGCCAATGTTACCGTGTCACTCAATGTGTTTACACAAGGTGCCGTTTCATCGGCAGTGACAGTAAATGTAATCGTACCTATTTCACCCGTTGCAGGTGTGTAGGTTGGCGTAAGCGTCCCTTGTCCGTTTGTGATTGCACCTAGTCCGTCATGAACCCATAAAATATTTTGCACGTCAGATGATGAGGCACCATTGGCAAAAGTGTGAGTTGTTGAACCTTCACAAATTGTCATGGCAGGACCTGCATCGAGCTCGCCAGCAGGGCTAACGTTGAGCGTTACAAATTCGGTTACTGAATCGCCTGCACAAGCACCTGAACCAAAAACTTCCACTTTTAGGATTACTGGACCAAGACCATCAACATCTCCTGGGTTTGTGGTATATATTGGCTCTATTTGATTTTCAAAAGCTAGGGATCCAACTCCTTCAACAATCGACCAGTCAATCAGTCCTTCATTTTGAACCGTTGTTCCTGTTACTGTGAATGAACCTTCACAGATATTAAAGTTCGATACCACGCTTACTGTTGGGGCTTTGTTTATTTCAATGACAATATCATCGCTAATTTCATCACTACATGGGGTTATTGGATCAAGCGTTAGGCGCAACGTAACCGTTCCGTCAATAATATCTTGAGCACCTGGCGTATAAACTGGCTCTAGAATATTGCTGTTGATATTACCATTAAACGTACCGTCTCCACTGACAATCGTCCATTCTGGGTTTGTTCCAAACTGGTAGCTCGGAGCAGAATTCAAAAGATCATAAGATTCGCCCTCACATATCGACGCATCAAGACCTGCATCCACAATCGGTTCTTGTGCAAATGTTACAACCATACTATCCGTAGAATCCACACACCCATCAAATCCAACAGCAGTCAAACTCAAAATCACTGAACCACTCGCAATATCGGTTGGTGATGGGTTGTATACCGTATTCACATCATTGTTTGGTGTAAACGAACCAGAACCAGTAGATCCATTGGCAAGAGTTGCCTCCCAGAAGAAGCTCGTTTCATTAGTTACCGCACCTGAAAGAACAACTTCATCCGTTGACTCACATAAAGTTTGATCAAGACCTGCATCGGCAGTCGGCGCTGGATTAACTGTGAGTAAAATTTCATCCACAACCACTTCCGTACATGATCCAATCGATTGTGCTGTTAAAACAAGTGTAACTACACCAACCTCATCAGCAGCAGGTGTGTAAATCGCCACTGGATCGTTTGGATTTGTAGACAGTGTTCCTGTACCATCCGGCGTTGACCAAGCAAAGTTATTTGAATACAATACTGAAGCTGTTGTCGTAGTATAAGAGCTATTGTTACAAATACTCAAATTATCACCCGCATCTACAACGGGGCTTGGAGTAAGTGTTATAATCACATCGTCTATCACATCGACACATCCAGGGTTCGCAACAGCGCTAAGTCGTAAAATCACCTGACCATTGACCCAATCTTGATTAGAAGGAATGTAGGTTGGCGCAATATCATTCTGATTTAGCAGCAGTCCACTACCCGTCACAACACCCCAAGAAAAGGTCTGGTTATTAGTGACGCTTGCTCCGCTAATAGTAAAATCTCCATCGGCTTGGCAAACTTCAAAGTCATCACCCGCATTGGCAGTCGCTTGGGTGACATAAGTCACTGTTTTTGTAATAATTTCGGGCGTTGAACATGGCGCTTGCGCTTGTACAGATAGCACAAAATCAATCTGACCTATTTCGCCTGATGCAGGCGTATATGTTGGTGTTAAGGTTTGTTCGTCAGCGAGTGTTCCCAAACCATTTGTTGTTACCCATGTGAGGGTCGAATAGGTATTTGGATCGATTGTGACATCGTTAAAGGTTACAACCTCATCTTCACAAATACTTAGATCAGCACCAATGTTCACTTGTGGATTTGAAACAAACGTAATCACAACGTCATCAGAAGCATCTGCACAATTAACGTCACCTTCTACTAATGCGGTAAGTGTCACCGAACCTACTTCAATATCTTGTAAACTTGGTTCGTAAACAGGGTTTTGAATAGTGTTGTCATTGCCTGTAAACGTACCGTTACCAGAAGACGTCCACGTTATCGTGTCGTAAAAAGTAGCTACACCATTTAGTTGCACATCTGTCACATCCTCACAAAGTGTTTGGTCAGGGCCTGCATTTATGGTTGGTGGTTCTGCAAATGTAATTATGATGGAATCTTCCACAGGATCCGTGCATGGATTAATGGGGAATCCAACCAATGTAATGGTGACTTGCCCGTTGTCATAATCCTCTTGTGACGGATAGAATGTTGCTGAAAGATCTGCGTTGGTATTGATTTGTGCCGTTGGGTTGGTCAGATCACTTGACGTTCTCCACTCGATTGCACTAGCATTCTGAATCGTTTGTGCAGAAAGTGTAATAGGGTTGTCAAAACTCGCCGGATTTGACGACGTGCAATAATCTGCTGTGTCTGCGGCCAATTCGATCACAGGAACATCAACAATAGTTACCGTTTTTGTGGCTACTTCCTCTGCACAAATGCCATTACCTTGAGCAGTAAGCGTAAGAATAAATGAACCCGCTGCAATATCATTTGTACCAGGAATATATGTCGGCGTAAGTGTGTTTGAATCTTGGAACGTACCGTCACCAATCGAATTCCATACATACGTGTCAACATGCAGAACATTTGCATCAAGTACAGTATACGAACTGTCAACACAAACAGTGTCTGTTAAGCCCATGGCAATCTGTGGCGCTGGTGTCAAGGTGAGTGTAAACGAAGCAGTCGCATCTACCGTACTATTACATGGGTTATCTGCAACAGCTCTCATTGTTAACGTAACATCACCGGCAATAACATCATCTAAAGAAGGAAAATAGCTTGGATTCAGTGTTGATGAATTATCAAAAGTTCCATCTCCATTAGTTGTCCATTCTACACCTGACTCATCCCCTGACGTTGTAACTCCAGCGATAACAATGTATTGGTCAAAACACAATTCAACGTCGGCTGGGAACGACGTGATTTCTGGGTTTGATGTCACTTGTACTGTAATACTTTCTGTGACCGATTCTGTACATGGATTTTCTCCTACAATCGTAGCTTCAAGAACAACCGTATCACTATCCAGTGCTGGTTGATATACAGGGTTGGTTGTATTTCCGCCAGAGATAATGAGTCCTGTACCGCCTGTGATTTGCCAATTAATTGAACTGTAATTCTCAGCGACGGCTGTTAACTGAACGTCGCTTCCGTAACATACAGAAGTTGCCGATGTATTCAAGTCGAGAGTTGGTTCTTGAAGAACCGTAATAGTAATGCTATCCGAATCTGTGGTACAACCGTTTGCGTCGGAAACCGTAAGTGTTAATACGACAAACCCATTTTGCTTGTCAAAAGTTCCAGGTGTATATGTTGGTGCTTTTTCGTCAGCTGGTGAAAACAAACCATCACCAGCTGTCGTCCATGCATAACTGGCTACTTGCTCTTCTACAATTTGATCAGTTGTAAACTTATAATCCGTTGATCCACAGAACTCTGTTGCGTATTCCTCAATACCATCTAAATTGGTGTCTCCTCTTAAAATCGAAACCGTTGTAGGCTCGCTAAATGTTAACGTGACTGTATCGGATACGGTAGCATTTGAGTCACAAGGTGCAATTGGTGTTGCTGTTAAAGTAAGCGTTACAAAGCCTAATGCACGGTCATTTGCAGTCGGGGTATAAATCGTGTTTAAAGATGACGAATCCGCAAAAGAACCATCTCCACTTGATGTCCAAAGCGTTGAAGATGACATCAGCACTTGCGCAGTCGGAGGCGTTTGATACGTGTTATCGCTTTCACATAGTGCAGCTGCATCAGTACCAATTTCTACAACGGGAAGTTGTTGTATTGTTAACGTCATTGTACTTGTCACATCATTCACACAAGGGGCCGTTGACTGAGCGGTCAATGTAATCGTTGCCTGACCCGCCAAAATCTCAGCTGCACTTGGGGTAAAGGTTGGCGTGAGTGTGGTGCCGTTGGCAAAAGTTCCTCCATCACTAGAAGTCCACGCAAAGGCAACCGCATTATCAACGCTAGCAACATTTGGTAAAAACACAAAATCTTCACCTTCACAAATTGTGCTATCTCCACCAGCTGAAACAACAGCTTGTGGCGTTATAGTGATTGTTATGTCATCCGTTGCGGGCGTTGCACAAGGTGCAATCGGGTAAGCGGTCAATCGGATTGTTGCAAATCCATTTGCAATGTCAGTAGCACCTGGAATAAAGGTCGGAGTAAGGCTTGTGTCATTCACAATTTGACTGCCCGTTGTACCACTTTCATTTGTCCAAATAAAACTACTGTAGTTTGTAATATCACCCGCCGCAATACTGATATCACCGCCCGTCTCACACATGCTGAGATTAAGACCCGCATCGGCTGTTGGCTCAGGGATGATGGTTAACACAAAATCGTCTGATTCCTGTCCTCCGCAAGGAGCAAGAGCGTCGGCAACAAGTGTAATCGTTACCGAACCAAAAGCAATATCATCAGCGCTTGGCGAGTAGGTCGTGGATAGTGAATTCACACTATTAAAAAATCCATTTCCAGAAGAAGACCAAGCGTACGTTGTCGTATCAACGTTTGCTACATCCGCACCTTGAGTAAGGTTAATCACCAAATCTTCGCCCATACAAAGTGTACGATCAGCACCTATTTCCATCACTGGGCTTGGAGCAAATGTCAAATCGATAAAATCACTAATTTCTGCCTCACAAACGCTCGTGCTCACCGCAGTAAGCGTTAAGCGAATTGGAATGCCTGAAGCGATATCCGCAGCACTGGGAGTATAGACTGGACCTTCAGAAGTTCGATTACTGAAGATTCCTGTTCCTGATGAATTCCAAGACAATGATGAAGTTCCTGTAACTGTTCCGTTGAGTTGATAGGAATTATCTTCACATATTTCAAACGTTTCTGGTCCTGCATCAACCGTTGGAAGGTCGATAAACACCACGCGAATTGTTTCCTGTGTTTGGAAAGGACATGAATCTTCCGTGGCTGTAATCGTAAGTAGTATTTCACCACTATTAATATCGTGTTGTGAAGGCGTGTAATCTGGATTGATTACACTATTATCTGAAAAAGTTCCCGATGCATCACCAGAAGATGATGTCCACGCAACTGAATCGAAAAAATTGACTCCAACCATGTCTAACGGTATCGGAGAATTATCCACACAATAATTGATTTGTGTTGGTGCATTAATGACTGGTTGACGTGTGATTTCAAGGAACATCACATCTCCAATAACTTCAGTACAAGGCGCGTTGGATGATGCATCCAGACGAAGAACCACACCTCCGTTTGCTCTATCAATTGGCCCAGGGAAATATGTTGGTTTAAGAAGATTGACGTCAGTAAATGTACCATCTCCTAATGACGACCAAGTCAATGCGTTTTCATTTGAAACCGTAACTGAGTTACCGAATGTATAATTTTCTCCCTGACAAATTATATCATCATCTCCTGCATCAACAATTGGCAATGGCTCTAAAAAGATTGAAACATCATCAACTGCTGGATTTCCACAATCAACACCATTGATTTCTAATGGACTAACTGTTAGTCGTAAAACCACCTCACCGGTTTCTCCGCCAGCAGGCTGATAAACAGGATTGATATCCGTGTCGTTTTGAAGCGCACCCGCTCCCGAAATAACCGACCATATAAACGTCGCACCCGTAGTGACAGACGCACCTGTAATAATTCCATTCTCGTCCTGACATACAGAAAGATCAAGACCTGCATCGGCAGTAACTTGTGGCACAATATTGAGTACCATTGTATCGGTTTCATCTGGACATCCGTTTTGTTCTACGGTAAGTGTCAGTACCACTTGACCCGCAGCAATATCAGCCGTACTTGGTGTGTACACCGGATTCACCATAGTGGCATTGTCAAAGCTTCCAGAACCACTAGATGACCACAGAGACGTTGAAGGGGTCAAGGTTGCGCCATTTGTGTCTGTGATGGTTGCGCTTCCAAAGACATAAGCATCTCCCTCACATACTTGTGCATCCCCACCAGCACTAACTATGGCTTGTTTAGAGATGGAGAACACAACGTTGTCCGTAACAACATCCGTACATGCACCCTGTGGGGTAGCGGTTAGCGTAAGCGTAACTGCTCCCGTTGATAAATCGTTTGCGCCTGGAGTGTAAAACGGGGATAATGAATTGGCCGTTACAAAGAACCCGTCACCTGAAGTTGACCATGTTACACTATCCACAAAATCTGCCGTTGCACCAGCAATCGGATTTAACCCTTCACAAAGTATTTGGTTGGCCGGCCCAGCGTCAATCACTGATTCTTTATTAATCACGATCGTAACAGGAGCCGAATAACTTGGGTCCGCAGCACAAGGCGAAATTGGCGTTGCAGTTAAAGTTAAAACTGTTCCCCCATTGTCAATAGCTGCTTGACTTGGCTCATACACCCAGTCACTCGGATTAGAGCCCGTAACACTAAATTTGCCTCCATTGGTGTCTGTCCATGCAAAGCTTGCTGCATTTGTGACGGAAGACCCTGTAAGAGAGACGTTTTCTCCTTCACAAATTGAAATCTGTGCAGGCGCAAGAACAGTTGGCGCACTAATAAGGTTTATAGAAAAATCGTCGGAAATCGGCCCAGTTGCATCACAAGGATTGAGTGGCATAACAGAAAGAGTCAACACAATCGGCACTCCACTCGCTACATCACTCGCCGATGGCGTATAGGTAGGAGTTAGGGTATTGTTCCCCGTTAAGGTCCCTGTAGTTCCCGAAGAACTCCAAGAAATCGAAGTTGGATCATAAAACTGTGCAGAAGCGGTTGAAACCTGATGAGATTCGTTTTCACAAAGTGTAATCGCATTTGCTCCTGCGCTAACAGTTGCAGATGGTGTTATGTTTAGTGTCGCTGTGTCTGTTTCTGGATCGGTACATATTCCCGTGGTAGATGTCGCAGTAAGTTCTAGTACAACACTCCCATTAGAAATGTCATTTGCACCTGGAAAATAGGTCGCGTTTAAATTTGTGTCGTCATCAAATGAACCATCACCTCCCAAGGCAGTCCACGCATAATTGACATTGATTGATGAAGAAGTTGCATCATCAAAACGATAACCAATAGCTGCATTACTTTCACAAATAGTAGCATCGATACCAATATTGATGTTTATAGGTTCTTCGACAGAGATGGTCACCGAACTTTCTGTAGAGCAACCAGGTGTTGCATTAATAGTTTCGACCAATGTATAAGTTGTGGTTACAGCTGGAGATACCGTTGGATTGGCATTTGTTGAGCTAAAACCAGCAGGTATCGAAGTCCACACATAGGAATGGCCTGCAACCGTAGCTGCTCCAATTGGAATCGTTTCGCCTTCACAAATTGAGCTGTCTGCTACAACTGCTGCAACGGGCTTGTCAATGACTGTAATCAAAATATCATCTGAACCAACCAACACGCCATCACCATCATACGCACTGAGTGTAAATTGTGTCGTAGTGAAAACGGTTACTTCAGTCACAGACTGTGTGGGGTTGTTCAATGTTGGGCCGTTTGATGCTGTTGTGTCTGGTGATGATGTCCAAACATAGTCATACGAAAGGTCATTGGAATTTGAACCAATATCAATGGTTGCTTCCTCACAAGTTGTTAAGTCTGCCCCTGCATTTACATCAGGTCCAACTGTTACAGTTCGCACAACAGGATCAGCCACATTTCCAGAAAAATCTGACACATTATAGGTTACAGAATACGAGCCAATTAAATTAGTATTTACGGTACTTGTCGGCACAATACTACTCGAAATATCTCCATCATAATTGTCATTAGATGTCGCTCCTGAATCCGTATATGTAGTCCCTTGTTCTATGCTCACTGTTGGGTCCCCAATCAACGAAATTGTTGGGCTTTCCGTATCGACTACAGAAACAATACGTGTTACTGGAATGGCAGTGTTACCATTAGCGTCAGTAACATTAAATTCTACATTGTAATCTCCAACAATTGATGTGTTTACATTGTTTGTGGTGGAAACTATATTTTCCGAAATATCTCCGTCATAATTGTCAATGGCAGTTACTCCATTTTCGTCAATGTAATTGTCAAAGACTTGAACAACAGCAGTCGTATTTACAATCGATAAAACTGGTTTTGTAGTGTCTACTACATTTACTGTACGTACCACTTGAGTAATATTCCCATCCGTATCGGAAACAGTATATTGTATGAAATATGATGAAACAATGTTGGTGTCAACAATACCATCAATTGAAATTTGGGAAGGAGAGTCTGAAGTGTCTCCTAAACTACCGTCATCTAAATCAAAGGCCGTCGCACCTGGCTCATTATAAGGATCTCCAAAATCAACAGTCATAGGATTATCGCCCTGAAGTGTAATTGTTGGTGGTGATCCAACAATGACATTACGACTGACTCGTATTGCTGAATTTCCTGCTGCATCGGACACATCATAAAACAAAGTATACGTCCCAACTGTTGAAGTGTCAACTGTTCCACTTGACAAAACCGTATTGATTACTCCATCGTAATCATCAAGAGCCGATGCACCTGGATCTGTAAATGGATTACCAAACTCAATCAGCATAGGATCGTTTCCATTAAGTGAAATGACAGGTGGTGTTGTATCGACAACATTTACAACTCTTGTTATGGAAGTTGCTGCATTTCCTGAACTATCAGATGCAGTATAGGTCAGTGTGTAGCTTCCCAAAAGAGAAGTGTTCACAGAACCTGCGATCGAAATACTTGTTGATATGTCGCCTTCACTCGAGTCAGTGACAGTGTAGCCTGGGTCTACAAATGTAGTTTTCGCTTCCAACGTCATTGTTGTGTTACCATCCAATGTAATCACTGGTGCTTGGGTATCAACTACGGTAACCGTTCGTGTCTCAGTTGCTGCTGAATTTGATGAGCTATCAGAAACATTATACGTTATGACATAAACACCAGGTACATTCGAAATGACTGTGCCCGTGGTCACAATCGCTGTCGCTAGAGCTGTGTCGTCGTCATAATTGTCTGAAGCAGTAGCGCCAGCATCTATAAAAGTACTACCAGCTTCTAATGTGATTGATGAGCTTCCAGAAAGTGAAATTACTGGTGGAATTGTATCCTCTACAAGCACTGTTCTTGAAACTGTCGTCGATGCATTCCCGCTGGCATCAACAACATCATAGTTCAGTACATATGTTCCGATCAAAGACGTGTCTACAGTATCTCCTGAAATAACAATGTCTCCAGAAATATTTCCATCGTAGTTATCCAATGCGCTTGCACCACTTTCAGTATAGCTATCACCAACTTCAAGCGTAATTGATGCCGAACCAAACAAGCTAATTGTTGGTGTAACTTCGTCAACAACTTTTACGGTACGTGTGACAGTGATCGCATCATTTCCTTCACTATCTGCAACATTAAATGTTAAAGTATATAAGCCAATATTGTCAGAATCTACATCTCCCAACTGATTAATTGAACTTGTAATATCTCCATCATAATTGTCTGATGCTGAGACTCCTGCATCTATGAATTCAGAGCCAACTGCAACATTTTCTGCTGCATTTCCAGCCAACACAATAACAGGAAGTGTAGTGTCTACAACGTTAACAGTACGTTGAATGGTTGTTGTGATTACAGATGAATCTGTTACACTATATTGTACATTATATGAGCCTAGAATTGAAGAATCTACAGTTCCCGAAATTGTGATATCGGGAGTGAGAACATTTCCATCTGAGTCAACAGCTGTTGCATAAAGCTCAGTGTAGGGTTCATTATATTGAATGAACAAGGGATTATTCCCTTGTAAGCTAATCGTTGGTGGTTCGCCAACAACAACTGTGCGAACAACTTGATTTGCAAGATTTCCTTGGCTATCTGCTACGTCATATGTGATGAAATATATGCCGGCAGTATTTGTGTCAACCGTATCCGTTACGTTTATACCACTTGTAATAGATCCGTCATAATTATCATTTACTGTAACTCCTGGGTCTGTAAAGTTGTCTCCAACTTCTAATAAAATAGATGCATCACCAATGAGGGTAATAGTTGGTGGTGTGGCGTCTTGTACGTTGACTGTTCTGATGACTTCAGTGGCGTCATTCCCAGAACTATCCGTTACATTGTATCTAATGGTGGTCACTCCAAGAACTGAAGGATCAACGGTTCCCGACTCAACAATCAAACCTGAAATGTCTCCATCGTAGTTGTCAGATGCTGTTGCACCTTCATCAGAGTATGTGTCAAAAACTTCTAAGACAATCGAATCACTACCCGTCAGCGTAATCACAGGCGGCGTATTTTCAATAACTTGTACTGTCCGCACAAGCTGACTCGCTGAATTGCCTTCATTATCGGATATATTGTAGTATAGTATATAATTACCTACAATGGAAGTATTTACAGTACCAATAATGGATACTGAACCACTTATATCTCCTTCATTGGCATCAATTGCAGAAACGCCAGGGTCAAGAAAAGAATCGTTTACATTTAGGGTAATTATTTCACTTCCAATCAGTGAAAAGTCTGGCGGAGTGGTGTCTTCTACAACTACGGTTCTAGTGACAGGACTTGCTGAGTTTACTGAACTATCATCAACATTATATGTGTATGTATACGTTCCAAGTGTATTCACATCCAAATTGTCGGTGACCAGAATGCTAGTTGTCAAGTCTCCTTCATTTGTGTCTGAAGCGGTAGCGCCAGGATCGGTAAACGCCGATTTAATTTCAATCGTAATTGTAGCATTTCCTATCAACTGAATGACTGGCTCGGTCGAATCGACTACCTCAACCACACGATATACAACCGTTGTGTTACCGTCTAAATCTGCCACACTATATTGTATTTGGTAAGGCCCTAATACGTTTGTGTTTACCACACCACTTATCGTGACATCATCTGTAAGATCTTCGTCTTCAATGTCATAAGCTGTCGCGCCAAGCTCGTTATAGGTGCCACCAACTTCAATTGTCATTGGGTTTTCTCCTTGAAGTGTGATACTTGGAGGAGACCCCACCACAACTGTTCTGATGACCTGTTGCGCACTATTACCTTTTGAATCCGTGATATTGTATCCTAAAATGTAGGTGCCAATTACAGAAGTGTTAACAGAGCCTGTAGCTGTTACAGAACCTAAGTTTCCATCATAATTATCCGTTGCTGTTGCGCCAGCGTCCGTATAAAAATCTCCCACTTGCAGGTTGATCTCTGCGTCTCCCAACAATGTGATTTCGGGTGAAATATTATCAACCACCGTCACTTGACGTGTAACAGTCAACGCGTCGTTTCCAGAGCGATCGCTAACATCATAAAGAATATAGTATGAGCTTAGGTTGTTTTCGTCCACGCTGCCAGTTTTCACAATAGAACTGGAAAGGTTGGAGTCATAATTATCTGTTGCTGTTGAACCCGGATCCGTAAAAGGCATTTGATAGGCAAGCGAAACCGATGCACTACCGTTCAGCTCAATCACTGGGATTGTCGTATCAACAACTTCTACCACTCGCGTGACAGGATCAGCAGAATTTCCAGAACTATCCGAAACTGTATAGGTTAATGTATAGGATCCCAACAATGTAGTGTTTACCACTCCATTGGTAACAACAGCTGCTGTTATTGCTGAGTCACTATCATAATTATCTGTACCTACGAAACCAGGATCCGTAAAACTCGAACCGACCTCGATGGAAATTGATGAACTTCCAAGCAAGTTGATTTCTGGTTTTGTAGCATCCTCCACAATAACGGTTCTTTCTATAAAAACTGCCTGATTAAATGATGAATCTGCTACATCATATGTAAGCGTATATGATCCAATGCTTGAGGTGTTCAGTGTGCTTGAGGTGGCAATTGTTGTAGTAAGGGCTGTATTGTCATCATAGTTGTCTGTGGCCATTGCCCCAACATCGGAATAGGCTTCTCCTAGGGTAATCGTTACAATGGAAGACCCAATTAAAGATAGAACTGGTTTGGTTGTATCAACAACATGAACGGTTCGAGTTAGTGATGTTGCCGAATTTCCTGATAAGTCAGAAACATCATACGTTATTGTATATTCCCCAATCAGCGCTGTGTTAACAACTCCATCTAGAGTAATACCATTTGTAACAATATTATTGTCATCATAATTATCTGTAGCAGTAGCACCCAGTTCATTATAGGTCGTACCTACTTCGACATATGTAATACTATTACCGTTTAAATTGAGTATTGGTGGAGTTGTATCAACAATATTAACCGTTCGAGTTACTTCCGTATAATTTCCGTCAGAATCTGTCACACCATATTGTACTAGGTATGTATTGACAGTAGAAGTATCTATTGCATCTACACCAGAGATGACAATGGCATTTGTTAACGAGCCTGCATCTTCTGGGTCACTGGCTATGGCGTTTGGCTCAATGTAGGTTCCTCCTAAAACAATTGTAAGCGGATTATCTCCGTTGAGCGTGATTACTGGAGGGTTAGTAATATCATTACCAATAGCAGAGTCAGAGGCATACCCTGATAGAGCAAGCAGGCTGTAGAATACAACGAGGAACGGGAGTACCGCACGCACATATCGATTTGAGAACAGTTTAAATCCCATCAAATCCTTGATTCAAATTTTAGCTAAATTAGTCAATAAATTTTTTATAATCTGTAAAAACACTGAATTTAACATCTAACACCAACAAAAAAAGCCCCCCGTTTTCAGGAAAGCTTCTCATTGGTTCTCTTACGAACCTCTTGCAAACCAGAAGTTTACAAGCAACACAACTTCTTTAAACCTTTACTTTAAAAAGTAATATGCGGTCTGGACGGGAATCGAACCCAACTGTAATTACCTAATAATCAAACCTTTACAAACATACTGAAAACTCACTGAGTTCTAAATATGTTGATTTTTGAACTCACTGAGTGTTTTTGAACCCTTGTGAGTTAACGATTTAACAGAGGTGAGTTCTAAAAATCGGGTAAATATAAATGAAATAATTTTAAAGTAAAG
>Ga0233444_10001327_pt1 | contig 28652 bp, 43 predicted proteins | sample SI_124_October20_6_FD_182792 | JGI IMG/M metagenome (GOLD analysis project Ga0233444, IMG submission 182792) | Seawater microbial communities from Saanich Inlet, British Columbia, Canada - SI_124_October2016_10_MG | ecosystem: Environmental > Aquatic > Marine > Inlet | place: Canada: British... | reverse complement strand
GATGGTATGATAACCACTCACAAATTGAATCAATAGATACTTCAAATCCAGTAATGGCTGGGTTAGAAGATACACTTTATAGTGATCATGGTTTGAATAAAAAACCTAAAGCAAATATGAATGATTATTTTGATATTGACTTTGAAAAAGTTAATTATTTAAATATAATTCATAATACAACTAAGTTTAGAGAAATAAATAATATAGAGAAAATTAAACATTATGGCTAAATTAACAAGAACAGTAAATTATGCTAACTTCAGATGGGAAGAATATGTCTTAACAGAAGAAGAACTAGCAAAGTGGAAAACAGGTGATGAAGACCTTCAACAAGAAATCATAGATGATGCAGATTGGGACCTAGTAAGGGATAAACCAATTGATGATTATAGCGAACCAGAATTTGTAGAAAACGATTAATATGGCAGAAGTAATAAAACACGCATTAGGGTTTTGTGGAGAGCACTTTCATCCAAATATTTGGACACTTCTTTTAGGAGGAGTAGGATTATCCACTATATTTTCGTATGTTCGATTGTATATAAAATGTAAATTTAATCAAGCGTTAGCCTATACGCAAAATACCTGGCAAAAATTAAATAAATAAATATGGCACATTGTGTAGTAAGTTTAAGTGGTGGAATGGATAGTAGCACCTTATTGTTAAGAGCTATCGAGAAATATGATACTGTAACAGGTATTTCATTTGACTATGGTCAAAAACATAGAGTTGAACTTGAAAGAGCTCAACAATTAATTGATTACCTTGCAAGTAAAGGTCACAAAGTAAATTACCGTCAAATTAAATTAGATGGATTAGTAGATTTACTAGACTCAGCTTTAGTTCAAGGTGGTGATGATGTACCAGAAGGACATTATGAGCAAGATAATATGAAAGAAACAGTTGTTCCTAACAGGAATAAAATGTTTGCTTCTATTACACAAGCAGTAGCATTATCTGTAGCAAATAAAACAGAAGACGTTTGTGATATTGCTTTAGGTATTCATGCTGGAGATCATGCTGTTTACCCTGATTGTAGACAAGAATTTAGAGATGCAGATGATGCAGCTTTTAGAATTGGCAATTGGGATGCAGATAGAGTAGGTTACTTTACTCCTTATTTAGATACTGATAAGTTTGGTATTTTACAAGATGGAGAAAAATTATGTGAAATATTAAAAATTGAATTCAATGAAGTCTATTCTAGAACTAATACTAGTTATAAGCCTTACCCTAGTGGGAATAGTGATTATAAGTCTGCTTCTTCTGTTGAGCGAATTGAGGCATTTATTGCTTTGGGTAGGAAAGATCCTGTCCAATATGAAGACGAAAGTGGTGAAGTTGATTATGAAGTAGCGAAAGCTCATGTTGAGAAAGTCCTTGCTGAATACGTATAGGAATATATAAATTAATAAACTATAGTAATGACAACAAATCAACAATCAAATAACGGTAACGAGCAGTTGAATACTGCTCGTAACACGTTTAATCACAAGGTAGCTAAACTAAGTATGCTAGGTAATAGCAAAAAGGTTTATTGGGATGGTCGAAGACGAAACCGATCAATCTAAAGGAGGGGGATTAGCTCAGCTGGCTAGAGCGCTTGCCTTGCACGCAAGAGGTCATCGGTTCGACTCCGATATTCTCCACAATATCCCGTGGTGTAATTGGTAACACGTCTGGTTTTGGTCCAGAAGAGTATAGGTTCGAGACCTGTCGGGATAACAAAGAGTTATGATATGAAAAAGTTTTTAACATTCGCTTTAATTTGGTACAGCCAACAAATGGCTATTCCATTTTGGGTAGTAGGTCATGTTCACTTAAGCATTAGCACATACCAGGATATTCACGAAATAATTGCTAGCATAGGATTAAACGTCTTAGTAGCAATAGGATTTATAATTGATTATAAGAAAAATGGATGATATACTAATCTTTGATGATTTTCTTTCTATAGAACAGCAAGATAAAATTGAAAAAGAAATTATTGTCAATACTTTTTTTAAGTGGAGATCTTCTTATGGGGGTGTTTTTGAAAAACCTAATTTATCTGACTTAGGAGATTCTAGACCTTTAGCTTTTGATGCTCCTAAAGATGGTAAAATAAAAATTAAAGATAATAAATTTTGGAATCAGAGTAGACCTGGTTTGATGTGTGGAGAATGTTATGAAGTTTATAGTGGTTGGGTTTGGTGGAGTAAAAACCCAAATTTTCAAAAAACAATGTGTACACCTTTAAGTGCATTAAATTCTCCATATGATATTCAAAGAATTAAAACAAACTTTAATCTTCAAGAAGTAATTGAAAATAAAGGATCTTGTTATGTACCTCATGTTGATATAGAAAAAGGTGGAGGATGGACAGGAATTTATTTTGTTAATGAAAGTGATGGTGATACAGTTATTTTTAATGAAAAGGGAAATGAACCTATTAGAAATAATGAAGAGATAAGTGTTAAAAAAGTTATAAAAAATAAAAGGGGGCGTTTAGTTTTATTTAAACAAAATTTACTACATGCTGGATGTCCTCCTATTAATTCAAAAAAACGAATAGTAGTAAATTATAATATTACACCATGAAAGAAAAACAAGAACTCCCAGATGCTTATATGCATCAAAAAATAAGTTTTATTAAATCCGCGATACGTATAGCAGGTTACGCTTTTCTTCCATTTAGCTTGGAGATTGCAACTATTGTTCTTATATTATCGGAGATAATTGGAATAGTAGAAGAATTAGTATAAATAAAAAAAACAATAAATTATGAAATTATATTATTTTAGTGCACCTTGGTGCGGACCTTGTAAGGTATTAGGACCACAAATGGAAAAAAGTGGATTGCCTTATACAAAAGTAAATGTTGATAGTGATACTGAATTATCAACTAAGTATGGAATTAGAAATGTTCCTACTATAGTTAAAGTAGATGCTAGTGGAAACGAAGTTGATAGAATAGTTGGTAATAAACCAATAACAGAAATTAAAGCATGGTATAATGGGTAAATTTCAATCAAGCAAAGTATTTGACGGATTTAGCACAGTATTTCGTCAATGGAAAGCAGAAACAACACATTGTAGATTTGTGCATGGTTATGGAATTTCATTTAAAGTTTATTTCGAAGGTGACTTAGATGATAGAAATTGGGTTTGGGACTTTGGAGGAATGAAACGAGCTAAAACCTTAATTGATGGGAAACAACCAAAAGCTTGGATGGATTATATGTTTGATCATACTATGATTATAGCTGAGGATGATCCTGAATTAAGAGCATTTCAACAAATGGATACAGTAGGTGTAGCTCAAGTAAGAGTAATTCCAGCTACTGGCGCTGAAAAATTTTCAGAATATATTTATAATAAGTTAAATGAATTTGTAAAGACTGAAACTAATAATAGGGTTAGAGTTACTAAAGTTAAATTCATGGAACATGGTAAAAATGCAGCCTATTACTGCGAATAATAAGTTATTAGTGAATGAAAAACCACTTAAAAAAATTAACAATATGCACAAACAATTGAAACGTATTGAGGACTACGAAAAAAACCTCCCAATTGTAGAAATTTACACTGCAGTTCAATCCGAAGGCTCTAGAGCAGGATACCCCACAGTAGTAATTAGAACAACAGGATGCACTCACCGATGTTATTTTGGTGAAGGTGGTTGGTGTGATAGTTGGTATACAAGTATCCATCCAGAAAAAGGACATTTTAATTTTAACGACATTATTAAAGCATATGAGGAGAATCCCCATATTAAAGAAATGATGCTTACAGGTGGTTCACCTACTATGCACCCAGCTTTAGTAAATGAATTAACACATTTTGCACATGAAAAAAAGATATTTATTACTATCGAAACTGAGGGGTCACATTTTTTACCCACTGATTATCCGATCAATTTATTATCTATATCTCCTAAATTCTCGAATTCGATCCCTGTGGTCGGAGTCAAAACTCCTCAAGGTGGAATCACGGACGAAAGAATGGTAAAACGTCATAATAAGCTTAGACTTAATTATGAATCAATAAAACAATCAATTGCTTACCACTCAGATTATCATATTAAACCAGTATGGGATGGTAAAGATGAAGGAGCTTTAGCAGAAATTATGGAATGTATTTCTATATTAGATGTTAAACCTGAAAAAGTTTGGTTTATGCCTGCTGGAGATTCCAGAGAAGCATTATTTAAATCTTATCCTGTATTATTTGATTGGGTTAGAGATAATGGTTATAGAATGACATGGAGACCCCATATCATTGCATTTGAAGATAAAAGAGAAGTATAAAATATGAAATTAAAAGACACAATAGGAGTTTATAATAATGCCTTTAGTAAAGAAGAATGTGCATTATTAATCCAACAATTTGAAAACGCGATAGTAGAAGGTACTACATATACAGGAAAAAGTGGTGATGGAGAATCTGAGTATAAAAAAAGTAATGATTTTAATTTATTAGAATCTAACCATCAAAGCAATAAAGACCTTTCTAATCTAGTAATGGATAGATTTAATGATTATTTAAGTAACCATTATTTGGAAAATTTCCCACATAGTAATGAATTCAATCATCATAGAATAGTAAATGGTAAAACATTTTATCCATTACTTCAAATTCAAAAATATGACCAAAATTCAGGTCATTACAACACATGGCATACTGAAAAAGAAGATTTAAATACTACAAATAGAATGTTTGTTTTTATTTTCTATTTAAATGATGTTGAAGAAGGAGGAGAAACAGGATTTTTATTTAAAGATGAAGATACAAATGATTTCTTTAAAGTTAAACCTGAAGCTGGAAAATTGATTATTCATCCTGCTAGTTGGCCTTATATTCATAAAGGATACATGCCAAAATCTGATGATAAGTATATTTTAACAACTTGGTTACTTTATAATAAATAGGTTTGGATAAGTTAGAAGCCCTTCGTATATTAGATGATATAGAAGAAAATGTAAACACATGCTGTGCTATTACAATGGACCCAGATGATGTGTTAGTATTAATAGATAAATTAAAAAGTTATATAAATGAGCAATCGTAGAAAATTACACCAAGAATTAGAAGTAGTACAAGAGGGGTTTGCGAATGGTGTCGCGCCAGGATTCCCTTTTAATGATGCCCAAAAGAAAGATATGATAGAAAAAGCAGCCCATAAATTTGGTCTGTTTTTAGATGAATTAAAATGTGATTGGAGAAGAGACCCAAATTCAGCTGAAACACCTAAACGTGTAGCAAAAGCCTATGTTAACGATTTATGGGCAGGTAGATACACTGAAATGTCCCCCATAACATCATTTCCATCAGATGGTTATGATGGTATTGTTATTGAAAGAAATATTCCATTAACATCAATGTGTTCACACCATCATCAAACCATTGGAGGTGTTGTTCACATCGGTTATATAGCAGGAGATGAAGGTAGAGTAATTGGTTTATCCAAATTAAACCGAATTGTAGAGCTATTTGGTAGAAGAGGAGCAATACAAGAACAATTAACATCAGCTATCCACAATGCAGTAGATAAAATTACTGAAGGTAATAAAGGTGTAATTGTTACTATAGTTGGAACACATAATTGTGTTAGCTGTAGAGGTGTTAAACATCAAGGTGCAGCAATGGTTACAACTAAAGCATCAGGTGTATTTAAAGATAATACTAATTTAGCTAGAAAAGAATTTTTTGATAGTTTAAAAATAAATAACGGAGGACATAACATATAAGAGAAATGGCATTAAAAGCAGATAATAAAATATTCCTATGTTGGGATGATATAGATAAAGCAGTTAACAATTTATGTGATAAAATTAGACACGATCTAATGAATATAGATTCAGTTCATGGCATTCCCAGAGGTGGATTAATTCCAGCAGTATTAATATCACATAAATTAGGTTTACCTTACGTAGGTGCAGTAGGTCCAAATACATTAGTAGTTGATGATATATGTGATTCTGGAGTTACACTAGAAAAAGGTCCTGGAGTTTATACAGCCGTGTTACATTATAAACCACATACATCTTGTTTTCAACCTACTATATGGTCTGAAACACATGATGGGGATGAATGGTTGATTTATCCTTGGGAAACAAAAGAATCAGATCCAATTCAAGACTATTTGAAAAGTGATGAATTTTTAGAATTTGCAGAAAGAGAAGATAATAGCGTGGTTTTTCCAGAAGAAGATTGTAAATTACATACGATAGGAGGATTAACAAATGATAAAGAAGGATCATTTATGAAATTTGTAAATAAACAGAAAGATGAGTAAACAATTAAAATTATTTAAAGAAGAAGAACTACCAGTATGGGTTAACGAAGTACCATTTGTTAGCGAGGTAGAAACATTTAACGCCACATTTGGTAAACCAAATAATTATGAACCAACAATCCCAGAAGAAAAAGAGTGGAAATTTGTATACGATTTCATCCTTGAAGAACTCGAAGAATATAGAGAAGCTTGCGAACGAGGCGACATTGTGGAAGTTTTGGACGCTTTGTGCGATATTGCTTATGTTTCCCTTGGGAACGGTACTATGTTACACGGCCTTAAGGATAAGATATGGCCAGCGTATCAAGAAGTACAAGCAAGTAATATGTCAAAAGCTTGTAAAACTGAAGAAGAGGCCATACAAAGTGTCAGCCAACGAAGTAAGGAACAAGGTGAGGCCTGCCATTTTGAAAAACTTGAGGAAGGACGGTATATTGTATATAGAACGAGAGACAGAAAAGTAATGAAAAATATTAATTACTTCAAACCAGATCTCCAACAATTTTTTACAGGAGATGAATTACAAAAATTTCACCAACCAGGAACTGTTATATAAATGTATAAAAAGTGTTATCAAGGAGATAAAGTACAAGGGTTAAAAAATACATGGGAAATGCATCTGTGGGAATCAGATGGTGAACATAAAAAAATATTGTACGAAGACTTTGCTTACATAGAATGTGATCCATCAGAAGAAACTATGAAATCTATAGATGGGGGATCTTTAAAACCTACACTTGATTTCTATTATACTAGAGGTAAAAATAAACATAAAAACACACCAGGACTTTATTGGGCAGATATGAGGAGTAGTAATGCTATTCATCAAAAATTTCTAATAAACGAATATGGAACTAATGATGAACCATCTACTGGACATCAAGAAATGTTTTTTGATATTGAGTGTGAAATGTTAGACTCATTTGAACCAGATGAAATTGCTAAAGCCAATAAAACAGTTACATCAATAGCATTTTATCATAAACAAGCTGATAAATGGGGTTGTATAGTTTTAGATCCTAAGGGTATAGTTAAAGTTGATCCCAATGCTAAACAACAGGTAGCCACTTTTAGAACTGAAAAAGAATTACTTGATTGTTGGGTACAAATAATTATAGATTCAAGACCAGATTCTTTAATAGGGTATAATAGTGATAACTTTGATATGCCTTATTTGTATTGGAGAATTGTTAATGTTTGTGGAAAAGATCGTGCAGACCAAATGTCTCCTCTTTATGGCTATGTTAACCAACCTGTAATGGCTAGAGCAGACCAAAATTCATTTTTTACAAGAACTGGATTTTTTGTTGATATTAAAGGTATTGAATCTCTGGATTATATGAGATTACATAAAAAATATGGTTGGCAAGATGAACCAAGTTGGAAATTAGATGCTATTGGAGAAAAATATGTTGGTATAAAGAAGATTGAATATGATGGTAATCTAAATGATTTATATAGAGACGATATTCAAAAGTTTGTTGATTATAACTTTCGTGATGTTGAAATATTAGTAGAACTAGATAAAAAATTAGAATACTTAGCATTAACTAGAAATATCTCACATAAAGGAAAACATAACTATAGTGAAGTATATGCTAACACTACAACTCAAGATGGAGCAATATCAGCTTACTTATTAGGTCAAGGTATTGTGCCACCAAACAGAGAAATGAACCCTCAAAAGAAAGATGGTTATGCTGGTGGTTGGTTATTTTGTCCCCAAGCAGGTTTATATGAAAATATGTTTGATTTAGATTTAACTTCACTATACCCAGCTATTATTAGAACTATTAATATTGGGAGAGAAACTTATGTTGGAAGAATTATTGATGCTGATGATAGAAATAATCGTTTAGGATTAAATGATTTAAAGGCAATGGATCCTAAAACTAGCGTTGTATTTGAAACTACTAAAATGCTACATGAAAGATGGGAAGTAGGGAAAATTGTTAAAGCGATTGAAAAAGGAAAATATAGAGTTGCTGCTAATGGATCATTTTTCTCAAGTTCTAAAAAATCAACATTATCTGTTATTTTAGAAAAGTGGTTTAATGAAAGAGTTGAGTATAAAAACTTAATGAAAAAAGCATATAAAGCTAAAGACACTGAAAAGGGTAAGTATTATTACTTAATGCAGTATACAATGAAAATTTTACTTAATAGTTTATATGGTGCTACAGCTGTTCCAAGTTTTAGATATGGTATGAATCATTCTATTTTAAGTGAAGCAATTACATTATCAGGTCACAGAATTATCCAAGAAAGTGCTTTATGTGCTAACAAGTACTATAGTAAAATAATGGAAGGGGAAATCCCAAAAGATAAATTCATCTCAAAACTAAAAATATGACATTAAAAAGACAATCTATTAGAGCTAACCAAACCATATACTTAGGTATTAGTAAGGAACCCTTACATAAAGACGAAGTAATTAAACTAAGTGAAGAATGGAGTGAAACACAAGAAAAATTCTTTAAAAAAATGTTAAAACAAGGAGGTGAGTTTAAAGTTAATGGTAATAAGTTTAGAGTTACAGTTGCAGAAAGAACAGATATAGATTCAGCGGGGAATAAACCAGTAACAGTACCACCACTTCCAGGTGAAAGAACATTTTAAGATGAATATAAAGATATCAAATGGGGAATTATTAGATAGAATTTCAATTCTTGAATTAAAAAAATTAAGAATGAAAGATGCAGCTAATTTAGCTGTAGTGGAAAAAGAATTTTTGATATTAAATAAAAAATGTATAAGTTTATTTACTCAAAACGATTCAACTTTACAAGTACTATATTTGGAATTGGCTAGAATAAATGGTGCATTATGGGATTTAGAAAATAAAGTAAGAAGTGGAACTTTAAGAGATAAAGAATTTATAAATGCTTCTAAACAAATATTTAAACTAAACGAACAAAGAAATAGTTTTAAAAATGATATTAATTTAATAACTGGGAGTGAAGTTTTTGAAGCAAAAGAATATGATACCTAAAAGAATATTTCAAACATTTGAGCATGGAAATTTTGAACTTCAATTTCAATATATTGTTGATGATTGGAGATTAGAAAACCCAGAGTACGATTACCAGTTTTTTGATGCTAATGATAGGCAAATTTTTATGAGACATTTCTTCCAAGGAGAAGTATATGATGCTTATAATAGAATACTTCCCGGGGCATTTAAATCTGATTTATGGAGATATTGTATATTATATGTTTATGGAGGGTTTTATATTGATATTGATTCTATATGTCTAGGATCATTAAATATGTTTATAAATGAAGATACTGAATTCGTTGCAGCAACAGATTTAAATTTAGGTGATTTAGAATATCATAATGTAGCAAATGCTTTTATAGGTAGTACACCAGGACACCCTATTTTAAAAAGTTGTATTGATCACATAGTTGAAATTGTAAACAAAGAAGAATTACCAGCTGAAAATATAATGAATTTTTGTGGTCCTGGATGTTTAGGAATCCATATAAATAAATTTTTAGGTAGAGATGATAAAGCTTCAATGGTTGGTTACGCAGGCAAATATGGTAAAATGGATTTAATTTCGTTTGAACATCCAACTGAATTTTTTAGAGCCTTAGATGGTAAAAAAATAATGCAAAATAAAAATAGTAGTCCCTTTTTAAAAGAATTCTATAAAATTGAATGTGATAAAGTAGAAAATTACTTTGATTGGGGTAAGTTTGGATTTAAAAATGTTAAATTTGAAAATATATGTCTTTTAAAATAAATTTGGATTCCCAATAAATTATAATTATATTCACGTCGATGAAACAATTACAAGAAACCCCAGAATTTATTTGTGAACCCGGTAAAATTAATTACTGTGCTTACGTTGATACAGATTCTAATTATATTGATGCTGCTCCATTACTAAGATTCTTATGGAATGATTATGATGAAATGAGTAATGAAATTAAGGACAATAATGCTGAACAAGTGGCATTCCAGTTTGAACATGAAATTAATGATTATTATACATCATTAGCTGAAGATTGTTTTAATGTACCTAATGATCAAGAGCATTTCTTAGAAATGAAAACCGAATGTGTTATTAGATCAGCTTATTTTAGAGCAAATAGAAGATATGCACAATGGATTACTAAACAAGAAGGTATTGAAAAAGATATCCTTGATGTAAAAGGTTTGGAATTTAAAAAAGCAAATTTCCCACCAGTATTAGGAGCATTTTTTAGTGATTTATTAACTCAAGTATTAAAAGGTGCTAAACGAGAAGACATTTTAGATCAAATAAAAGAAATGAAGAAAAAAATATTGAGTGGTGGTATACCAATTGTAAAATTAGGTAACCCCACCTCAGTAAAAAAATATGATGATTACGTAGGTGTTAGGGCTAGAGCAGGAGAAATGTTTAGTGGAATAAAAAAGGGAGCACCTGCTGCTGTAAAAGCTGCTATACGATATAATGATTTACTTAGATTCTGGAAATTAGATAAAAGTCATAATCAAATTACTAAATCAGACAAAGTTAAATGGATATATTTAAAAGATAATCCCTATAAAATAGAAGCATTAGCATTTTTAGATTATGATATGCCAACAAAAATAGTTGATTTTTTAGAAATGTTTGCAGATAAAAAAAACGTATTTGAATCCATTTTACTTAATAAATTAGAAGGATTTTTTAATGATTTACAATGGAGTTTAGATTTAAACCCATATAACACAGCATTTGAAACAATAGAAATATAAGTTATGATAAATAAAAATAAGTTACAATCGTTCATTTCAAAATACTATTTGAATGAATTTAATCAAGCTAAATGGGTTATAAAAGACAATAAATTAGCTGTTCACGTAGGTAGTGGAGGAGTTGCTGCTGGTGTTTATATCAACGATTTTCCCATAGAAAACGCGGTATTAGGAGTATATGATAGTTCCAAACTTCAAAAACTAATAGGCATAACTAGTGGTGATTTATTATTAGGGACAGAATCACAAGGCGAACTATCTAGAAAACTTTTAATTAATGATGCTAATTTTGAATTAAGTTATTCATTATCCTCCCCAGAAGTTATACCAAAAATTAATTGGTTTAAAGATGTTGAATGGGATATGGAATTGGATTTAAGCAGAGATGATATAGACAATTTACTAAAAGCAAAAAATGCATTATCTGAATATAGCACATTAGTACTAGAAGGTATAAAGGATTTAGATGATAAAACAGTATGTCAATTTACATTTGGGGATAATACAGATTTTTCAAGTAAAGTAACGTATCAAATTGAGGGGGATATAAGTGATGATTTCTTAATGTTGCAACTTCCATTTGATTCTCAAAGATTTAAAGAAATATTAAATGTAAATAAAGACAGTGATTCAACTAAGCTATATTTATCAACAAAAGGATTAGCTAAATTTACATTTGATAATGAAGATATATCAAGTATATATTTTATAACAAGAAACGAACAAATAATAGATTAATTATGTATAAAGATTCAGACCCAAATGGAGAATGGGGTGTAGTACACACTGACAATTTCCAATTAAATGATAACCATAAACATAGAATATTCATAATAGATGATTTCTATACTAACCCTAAAGAACTAAGAAATTTTGCTATTAATCAATGGTTTTTTGATGATGAAGGATTCGAAGGTTTAAGAACAAGAAAACAATTCTTTTTTAAAGGTGTAAAAGAAAAATTTGAAGAAACAATAGGTGAAAAAATTACTGTATGGGAAGAACATGGTATGAATGCTAGATTCCAAAGTCATAAAGCAGATTTTAGACCTGTTTATCATTGTGATAGTCAAACTTGGGCAGCAGCTTGGTATGGTAACATAGATGCTCCTTATGAAGCAGGTACTTCATTTTATGCACATAAAGAAACAGGATTAAGAGGTGGAGAAGACAATATTGGAGCAGCGTTTGCTGGAGATACATGGGTTGATCCAACCCCATATGTAAGAATTGATCATGCAGCTAATATTTTTAATCGTTTAGTAATATGGGATGCAAAATTAATTCATGCAGCTCCTACTTACTTTGGTCATAATATAGATACAGCAAGATTAACACAAGTATTTTTCTTTGATACAGAGAAATAATTTTATATACGTATAACCGAACATAAGATGTAGCTAGGGCACGTGTTATGTTTAAATTAAATTAACCGGAAGCTTCGGCTCCACAAAAACAAATGATATGAGTACATTACAATTATTAGAGAGGCACTTAAGTCCTTTCGACATCCTTTTTAGGAATCACTTTAACTCTGACAGCACATTTCAACCTGTTGGAAATTTCAAACAACCACATCCACTTAATATTTTCTTTGACGATGAAGGACTTCATTTTGAAGTTGCCTGTACTGGTCTAACTAAAAAAGACGTAGTCTTAGATATTGAAGGGGATACTTTAAAAATAAGTTATAACAAACCAGAAGATGACTTCCCTGATGGAATGATTCATAATGGTTTATCTAAAAAATCATTTGATTTAAGGTATAAAATAGCACCTAAATTTGATTTAGGAAAAATTGATGCCACCTTAGAAAATGGTTTATTAGAAATTTTTATACCATTAGCTGAGGAAGCTAAACCAAAGTCTATTAAAATAAAATAAAAGTTTTACCAAAAAAGCGTGTCCTAGCGCATCCTATTTCGTATATTTAGGTCAACGAAAAATAATAAGTTATATGGCTAGAAAAGCAAAATCACACACCGTAATCAAGGATCCTTTATTGGAACCGTATTTTGTAACAATTGATGATAATTGTTGCACCGTTAACCAAACTATACAAAAAGATTCTAATCACTTTAGAAGTAAAGGTAATGGTAGCAAATCTTATGAAAAATCTATTTCATTCCATGCTAATTTAGGTACAGCTTTATTTGCTATATCTAAAGCCCTTCAACATGATAAAGAGACTAGAAACTTAGATGAAGTATTAGAACAATTTAAAACAATAGAATTAAACCTTAAACAATTTATAAATGAGCAAGTTAGTCGCACTGTATAACGCAGTGATAGTTAAGCCTATAGAGGCTGAAGAAGAAACATATGGGAACATTATTGTTCCAGATATGGGTAAAGAAACAAATACTTTTGGTGAAGTAGTTTCTGTTGGAGATGGTAATTTTACCTTAACAGGTGATAAAATCCCAACACAACTAAAAGTAGGTGATAGAGTAGTTCTACCAACTCAAGGATTCACAAAATTACCATTTAATGGTGAAGATTATCTTGTAGGACCTGAAAATAATGTCCTTGCAAGAATGGATCGAGAAGTGAGTATAGAAGATGCTTTAGAATCAACAGAAATAAGTGAACAAGATAAAGAAAATTTAACAGATATTTAATGGAAAATCAAGTAAAGTACGGTAAAGAAGCAAGACAAGGATTATTAAGAGGTATTGATAAACTTGCAGACGCAGTAGTGTCAACATTAGGACCAAATGGTAGAAATGTTGTTATATTTAGAGGGCACAATGAAGCACCACAATCAACTAAAGATGGTGTAACAGTTGCGAAATCATTTTTAACATCTGATCCTGAAGAGCATTTAGGGCAATTATTGCTTAGACAAGCAGCAATGAGAACAGCAGATAAAGCAGGTGATGGTACAACAACATCAACATTATTAGCTAGAGAGATGATTAAAAATGGTCTACAAGCATTAGATAATGGTGAAAATGCTGTCCAAATTAAAAGAGATATTGATAAAACAGTTAAAAAAGTTATAGAAAATCTTAAAAGTAATATAGCTGAAGATATATCAGGTGAAAACCAATTAGAACAAATTGCAACAATATCATCTAATAATGATGAAGAAACAGGTAAATTAATTGCTAAAGCAATTGAAAAAGTAGGTTTAGAAGGTGTAGTACACGTTGAAGAATCTAAAACTGGAGACACTTATCTTGAAACTGTAGAAGGAATGCAATTTGATAGAGGATTTAAATCACCTTATTTTGTAACCGATAATGGTTCAATGCAAAGTATATTAGATAATCCAGCTATTTTAATTATGGATCATAGATTAAGTTCAGTAAAAGAATTACTACCAATATTAGAAGCAGTATCAGCTCAAGGTAAATCATTATTAATTATAGCAGAAGATATTGATAACGAAGCATTAGCTACTTTGATTGTAAATAAAATGAGAGGTACAATTAATGTGTGTGCTGTAAAAGCACCTGATTTTGGTGATAGACGTAAATTAGTTTTAGAAGATATTGCAATCACAACTGGTGGTAAAGTATTTGATAAACAAAAAGGAATGAAACTAGACAAATTCTCTTGGGAATGGTTTGGTGAAGCAAGAAAAGCAACAGTAACTAAAGAACAAACAACAATAGTAGATGGAAAAGGAGAAGCTGAATCAATTGAAGCACGTGTTGAAGAGCTACAATCGCAAATCGAGAAAGCCACGACCCCGTACGAAACAGAACAACTCCAAAACCGATTATCAAAATTCGTCGGAGGAGTAGCAATTGTTCATGTAGGTGGTAACACTGAAACAGAAATGTTAGAGAAAAAAGATAGAGTAGATGATGCTCTACATGCTACAAAAGCAGCATTAGATGAAGGTATCGTTCCAGGGGGTGGAGTAGCATTATTATATGCTTCCTCAGGTATTGAAGCCGATTCAATTGGAGCAAATATTGTAAAAACTGCTTGTTCAAAACCATTTAATCAGATTTTAGTTAATGCTGGTTATGATGAAGTCAAAGGTCAAATACTAGCCGATAACTTAATTAATTCAGGAAATGATCATTGGGCGGGTGTTGATGTTGATTCAGGAGATATTGTTAATTTTAGAGAAAAAGGCGTGATAGATCCAACTAAAGTTTGTAGATTAGCGTTACTAAATGCCGCATCAGTAGCAGGTACTGTATTATTAACAGAATGTACTTTGGCTCAAGATAAAAAATCAATTGAGGAAAAATTAAAAATAGCCTCTGATGTTCAAACTGGATCATTAATGTAATAATTAAATTATGAACAATAAAATTAAAATAGAAGAAAATAATATACTAATCGCCAAGAGAGTTCCTCCTGGCGATAAGTGGCAATTGATTGCAAATGCCCCTAATGGTCCTATCCATAAAACATTAACTGATACTCTGGAAGCGTATATGGTTAAAACTGGATTTAAAGGTCATTATAGATTAGAACCATTGCAAAGTTCATTATATGCAATCAACGCAGAAGAAGTAGTAATTGAAGCACCAAAAGAAAAATTATTTTCAATTTATGGCGAATACGGACAATAGTTTATTAAACGAGAAATATAGACCAGTAACTTTAGATACATACGTTGGTAATGCTAAATTAAAAGCATCAATTGCGCAGCAATTAAAAAACAACGATATCCAAAATTATTTATTTTATGGACCAGCTGGAACAGGAAAGACTACTTTGGCAAAACTTTGTATTAAAAATCTTGATTGCGATCATCTTTATATCAACGCCTCTGATGAAAGAGGGATTGAGACGATTAGGGATAAAGTACAAGGATTTGCGAGCACAATGTCTTTTAAACCACTTAAAGTGGTCATTCTGGATGAAGCTGATTTTCTTACTATCCAAGCGCAAGCTTCTCTCCGTAATATCATTGAAACTTTCTCACGTACGACGCGTTTTATTTTAACTTGTAATTTTGTAGAAAGAATAATCGACCCCTTACAATCAAGGTGTCAAGTTTTGAAGGTAGTTCCTCCAACCAAAAAGGAAGTAGCTATACACTTAGCTGATATATGTAAAAAGGAAGGTATTAAGTTCGAACCTATTGCCATTGGTAAAGTAGTTAATCAATACTACCCTGACTTAAGAAAAATGCTTAACACGATTCAATCCAGTAGTAAAGATGGAAGTCTAGATCTGGATGATTCATTACTAGTATCAACAAGTTATTTAGCTACTATCCTTGGGGAACTTAAAAAATCTAAACCAAGTTTTGTTACTATTAGACAGATAATAGCTGATTCTAATATAGATGATTTTGATCAATTATTTAAATTTTTATATGATAATGCTGATGAATATTTGCCTAACAAAATAGGTACAGTAGCAGTATTAATAAATGATCACCAATATAAAGCTAATTTTAGAATAGATAAAGAAATTAATGCAATGAGTTTAATTAATCAAATAATAAATAATAAATAAATGAAACATCAAAACCAACAAGTCCCTCAAATGAATGTTGATCTAAAGACAACAGAAGGTATTACAAACGCCGAGGGCAAAAGTATATTCCAATCAGGAGTTATCTTAAGAAAAATCTCAAAATTCGTAGCAGGAACAGATAATGATGCTATTATGCCAATCCCTGTATTTTATGATCCAACAAATATGAAAATATTAGGTGAAGGAATTCCAGCAGAATTAAGAGAAGAACTTAAAGATGAGCTTTGCTAAATGAATAATGTATTCGATTGGTTAAAACAAATAAATTCCATTAAACAACCTGTAAGTGATTTCAGCGATAAAGATTGGGAAGTATTTAATAGTTATATGATTCATAGGTTTATGTCTATGAACAAAGATTATATTGAGGTAGTAAATTATGTTCAAGAAATGCCGCCCCAAGAAAAACGAATGATATATAATATTTATAGAGAATTTATACCTAGAAATAACCAATGGAATAAATACATTAAATCAAAAATAAAGCAACCGAGTAAAGAATTATTAGAAAAATTATCTAGTTATTGGGAATGTTCGAGGATTGAAGCAAAAGACTACATGAATTTGTTGGATACCAAACAAATTCGTCGTATATTAGAGGATCAAGGATTAGAAAAAAAAGAAATAACTAAAATTTTAAAATGAATAAATTAATAGATATGCTACGTACATCTGCAATAGCAGATAAAGCAAAAGCACTATTATCACTTGAATTATTAGGTGATAGAGCAGTCGGAATTGGTGACCACACAACAGGAGACTTTTATAAAAATGCTGAAGAAGCACTTGCTATGTTAGTTGATGCCGATGATAGGTTAGCAGCAATAGATAAGTATTTTTCACTAGAACAGCAGATCAATGGGTGATTCAGTTAAAAAATACATGGAAAGTTTAGAAAACAAAATCAATAGTACTGGTCACTTTGGTGCCAATGCTATACAATTAGAAAAAGTTATGAGTGATAGAGAAATAATGGATGCCAAGGGAGGCTTAAAAAGACCTAAAAAGCAAGTACCAAATATAAATTCAACCCCTATAGAAATATTCGAACATGAATACCCAGAATTATCTAAAGAGTTTCAAAATATACAAAAAGAAATGTATGAAATGTTTGCCCGTAAACATATGGATTATGGGTTAAATAACATTGCTTTAGGCGGGGATATCGTTAATAACAGCGATGACAAACAATTCTCACTAACTGGGTTATGTATTAGATTAACTGATAAAATATCACGTTTAAAAAACCTATTAATTAATGGTAAATCATTTGTTGAAGGTGAAGGTATACAAGATACATTTATTGATATTGCCAATTATGGTATAATCGGTCTTTTAGTAGGTCGTAACAAATGGAAAAAATAGTTTGGCTAAAAAAATTCCTAATATAGTTAAGGAGATTAGAAATAATCCTCCCCCACCATTGAATTACGCATTCCAGAAAAATGTTTCTTTTTCCCAAATGAGTATATTTAGAGGGTGCCCTCAAAGGTGGAAGTTACAATATAAGGATAAAATCAAACGTTTTACATCTTCAATTCATACTGTATTTGGAACTGCTGTACACGAATCAATGCAACACTATTTAGATGTAGCATATGAAAAATCATTTGCTGCTGCAGATAGAGAAATAGATATAAAAGACCATTTCCAAAACGCTTATATCTCTGAATATCAAGCACAATATAAAAAAAATAATAATTCTCACTTCTCAGATGCAACTGAAATGAGGGAATTTTTTGAAGATGGGATTGCTATTTTAGAATGGTTTAAGAAAAAACGTAGCAGATATTTTAGTAAAAAAGGTACATATTTAGTTGGTTGTGAAATACCTATTGTAATAGCACCAAATAAAATGTTAAATAACGTGTTATATATGGGATATCTTGATGTTGTCACATACCACGAAGCAACAGAGACATTTAAGATAATCGACATTAAAACCAGTACTAAGGGGTGGAATGATTATGCTAAAAAAGATGAGGATAAACAATACCAATTATTACTTTACAAACAATTTTTCTCTGAACAATACGGGATACCTTTAGATAAAATTGAGATTGAATTTTTTATACTTAAAAGGAAGGTATTAGACATAGATGATGACAATATTATGTCACCATACCAAGCATATAGAGTACAGCAATTTGTACCACCAAGTGGAAAAATAAAATTAGGAAGAGCTAAAACAGCAATAAACGACTTTATATCAGAGTGTTTTAGTTCTACAGGTAAACATAAAGATAAAGAATACCCAGCAACACCGTCTAAATGGACTTGTACTTTTTGTCCTTATAAGGAAGAAAAGGAACTATGTGACAAAGGGATAATTTATTGATATTCTGATATATGTATAATTAAACGTTATTAAAAAATAAAAATTATGGCCAATAAAGCAAAAATGACACTAACGAGTGTTAAAGTACAAAGCAATCTATTTGATGATTTTAAAGTTGAATGTGTAAGACGTAAATTTTCTTTCCAAAAACTTGCTGATCGATCAATATTTTTGTATCTTACGGACGAAGATTTTAGGAAAAAAATCAACAATCAAACTAACATCGAACTATAAATAACAAATCGAATGAATAAAAGTTTTAAATATCTTCCTCCTAATGAGAGAAAGAAAATACTACTAATCTGTGATGATATTAGAGTACATTCAGGAGTAGCTACTGTTGCTAAAGAAATTGTTACACATACTTGCCAACACTTTAATTGGGTAAATGTAGGTGGAGCTATTAAACATCCAGAAAACGGGAAAAGATTAGATTTAAGTGCAGATACTAAAAAAGTAACTGGAGTAGAAGATGCTTCAGTTTTTATGTATTGTGTAAATGGTTATGGCACAACACAAGAAATCCATAATATTATTAATATGGAGAAACCAGATGCTGTAATGTTATTTACTGATCCTAGGTATTTCTTACACATATTTAATATGGAAGATCAAATTAGAAAAATATGCCCTATAGCATATTTAAACATTTGGGATGATTATCCAGCACCAAGATATAACCAACCATATTATGAAGCTTGTGATTTACTAATGGGTATTTCAAAACAAACAGTTAATATTAATAAATTGGTTTTAGCTGATTGTGATAATGAAAACAGAATATTTAAATATATCCCACACGGATTAGATCATAAACACTTTTATCCAATTAAAGAAGGTCATGAAGAATATAATGACTTTAAAAAGTTTAGATCAGAAGTATTTAAAGGTGATGAGGTAAATTTTGTTACATTCTTTAACTCTAGAAACATTAGACGTAAACAAATTCCAGATACGATGATGGCTTTTAGATTACATTTAGATTCATTAGAATTAGAAGAGGCATTAAAATGTAGATTAGTTTTACATACTGAATTATCAACAGATCATGGTACTGATTTAGAAGCAGTAAAAGAATATTTATTTGGAGAAAAATATAATCGTTGTGTTGTATTTTCAACTAATAAATTAGACAAAAAAGGACTAAATTATTTATACAATTTAGCAGATGTTCAAACATTATGTACTTCAAATGAAGGATGGGGATTAACATTAACCGAAGCAATGCTATCAGGTACACCTATTATAGCTAATACAACAGGTGGAATGCAAGATCAAATGAGATTTGTAGATGATAATGATAATTGGTTTACACCAGATGCAGACATTCCTTCTAACCATAGAGGTACATTTAAGAAACATGGTGAATGGGCATTTCCAGTTTACCCAACTAATATATCAATTCAAGGTTCACCAATGACACCTTATATTTACGATGATAGAGCTTCATTTGATGATATATCAGCTAGAATAACAGAAGTTTATAATTTAAGTAAAGAAGAACGTGAAGCTAGAGGATTAAAAGGTAGAGAATGGTGTTTAAGTGAAGAAGCAGGATTCTACTCAGCTAAACAAGGTGAAAGAGTAATTGAAGCATTTGATGAACTATTTGAAAAATGGAAACCAAGAGCTGATTATGAATTAATCAATACTTCAGAAGTTAAAGGAAAATATTTAAATCACAAAATAACATATTAATGAGCAAATCAGTTTTTTATATAAGTTGCCCAATTGACACTTATAGTGGATATGGAGCACGTTCTAGAGATGTAGTTAAATCAATAATCGAGTTAGATAAATTTGATGTTAAAATATTACCTCAAAGGTGGGGTGATACACCAGGAGGTTTTTTAAACGACCATGAAAACTGGAAGTTTTTACAATCTTATCTTATTCCAAGTATAAAATCAAAACCAGATATTTGGATGCAAATAACAATTCCAAGTGAATTCCAACCAGTAGGTAAATATAATATTGGATGTACAGCCGGAATTGAAAGTACAGGATGTGATGCATCATGGATTGAGGGTTTAAATAGAATGGATTTAAATTGGGTTTCATCTACACATAGCAAAGATGTATTTTCTAAAATATCATTTGAAAAAAGAAATAAACAAACAAACATTGTTGAAGGTAAAGTTCAATTAGAAAAACCAATGGAAGTGGTATTTGAAGGTGTTGATTTAGATTTATATAAACATTTAAAACCATCTGAAGTTAGTTTTGATCTAAAGGGTGTTAAAGAAGCATTTAACTTTTTATTTGTAGGGCATTGGATGAATGGTGCTGTAGGACATGACAGAAAAAATGTAGGTCTTATGATTAGATATTTTATTGACACTTATAAAAACAAAAAATCATCACCTGGGTTAATATTAAAAGCATCTTCAGGTAGAAATAGTTATATAGGTAGAGAACTAATACTAAATAAAATTAGAAAAATTAAAAATACCTATCCTAGAGATACAGATTTTCCAAGTATTTATTTATTAAATGGAAATTTAACAGATGAACAAATGAATGAATTATATAATCATTCTAAAGTAAAAGCTATGATTAGTATGACTAAAGGAGAAGGATATGGTAGACCATTAGCTGAGTTTGGATTAAGCAAAAAACCAATTATAGCTTCAGGATGGTCAGGACAAATTGATTTCTTAAATCCTATGTACACAACTTTATTACCAGGTAATTTAGAAAATGTACATGCAAGTGCTGCTAATCAGTGGTTAAAAGCAGAAACACAATGGTTTCAAGTTAGTCCTAAACATTTTATAAATGCTTTAAAATCAGTACATCAAAAATATAAAAAGTTTATTACACCAGCTAAACAACAAGGCCATCATATTAAAACAAAATTTAGTTTTGATAATATGAAAAAATTAATCGGTGAAATTTTAGATAAAAACATTCCAGAATTTCCAAAACAAGTAGAATTAACGTTACCAACAATGGAAACACCTAAATTATAAAATATGCAACACGATGAAATTATAGATTGTCCTAGATCAGGAGGTGATTTATGTTATAAAACAGAGGTAAGCCCTGAAGTTACTAATTATTATAGTATATCATGTGGGTTTTGGACTAATAGTTTAATGAAAGTTGGAGAAGAATTTTATAACCAACAAATGGAAGTACTCCCAGAATTATATAAAGACTTATCTTGGTTAGATGTAAAAACCGATTTAGTATGGCTACCCCATTCAATAAATGATCCGGAAATTGGAATGGTTTATGCTAGTGGTACTAGTGCTGAAGATTGGAAATGGGCTGCTGTTAAAGCTAGAGAATTAAATAAAGAAGAACAAGAAAAATTTAAAACAACTCATAAAACTGATATGAAGACAATAGCTTATTTCTCTGAGCGTGATTATATGGATGCTTTGTCGTATATTGGAGTATTACCAGGATAATATGAAGATAAGTTATGCAATAACAGTTTGTAATGAATTGGAGGAAATAACCAAATTACTTAATTTATTATTAAAACGAAGACGTAAAACAGATGAAATTGTAGTTTTATTTGATAAAAAAAGCGGTACACCTGAAGTATGGTCTCGTTTACAAGAATTAATTGGTGAACAAAATTGTACTATACACTCAGCTACATTTAAACATCATTTTGCAGATTGGAAAAATAAATTGTCATCTTACTGTACTGGAGATTATATATTCCAGATAGATGCAGATGAATACCCACATGAAACATTATTATCACACCTCCCAGGTATATTAGAATCAAATCCAGATAATGAAGTTTATTTAGTTCCTAGAGTTAATACTGTAACAGATTTAACACCAGAATATATTATTAAATGGCAGTGGAAATTAAATGATAAAAAGTGGGTTAATTACCCTGATTATCAATGGAGGATTTGGAAAAACAAACCTGAAATTAAATGGAAAAATAAAGTACATGAAGTATTAGAAGGTTTTAAAAAATATGCTTTATTACCTCAACAAGAAGAATTATCATTATACCACCCAAAAGACATATTAAGGCAAGTAAAACAAAATGATTATTACGATTCATTAGGAGAAATTAACAGAACACAATCATGAAAACACTAGAAGAAATATATAAAGACCATAATAATGGGGGTAGCGGAGCTGGACATGGAGATAAAGGTACAGTACATACTTACATCCCAGAATACGAAAGATTATTTAAACCATATAGAGATAAAAAAATTAATATATTAGAAATAGGTATTGCTTATGGTGAATCTTTAGAGCTATGGGATAAATATTTTACTAATGCAAATGTATTTGGAGCTGATATCCATGATATAGAAATATTTAGTGATCAATTCAAACCAGGTGGGTATAAAGATGATGAACGATTTACAATATGGATCTCAGATGCAACAAAACCTGAATTTTTAGATGTAATAGGTGATACTAAATTTGATATTATTATTGACGATGGTTCACATATGCTTTATGATCAAATAGCAACATATGAATTATTAAAAGATAGAATGAATCCTGGTGGTTTGTTTATAATTGAAGATGTAGCTAATATTACAATTGATGCTATTGAATTTGAAGAAAGACATGATGATATTGAAATATATGATGGTAGAGAAAAGAAAAATCGTTACGACGATGCTTTAATAATTTTAAAATTTTAAGAATATGATTAGTATTATTATTCCAACTTATAGAAATCCAAATTATTTAGATATATGTTTAAAATCTTGTATTGAACAACAACACAACAAAAATGAAATTATTGTTGCTGTAGATGGTTTTATAGATGAAAGTAAAGCAGTATTAGAAAAATATAAAGAACAAATTAATGTTTTAGATTTAGGTAAAAATCAAGGTATGCAAAGTGCACTTAATTATGGTGTAATGAATGCTACTAATGAAAAAATATTTATTGTAAATGATGATAATGTTTTTAGTAAGGATTTTGATTTAGAAATTGAAGCACAACTTAAAGAAAAAAATGTATTAACATTAAATCAGATTGAACCTGAAGGTCCTGGTATATTTAACTTTCCAGTTAAAGATTTTGGACGCAACCCAGAGGAATTTAAATATGATGAATTTATTAAGTATGAACAATCAATTAGAAAAGATGAATTAACTATTGATGGTGGTATTTTCCCATTTGCGATGTATAAAAAATATTATATGGCAGCAGGTGGATTTGACGTAATGTATAAGTCACCATTTATTTGTGATTGGGATTTCTTCTTAAAGTTAGATTTAATTGGTTTAGGTTTTACAAGATCACATAATGCTCATTTATACCATTTTGGAAGTACAGCTACTAAAAATGGAAATGAAGGTGAAAAATTTAAAGCAACAGAAGGACCTGCAGCTAATGTATTCATGTATAAATGGGGTATTCCACCTCAATTATTTAAAAACCATAGCCATAATCCTAAAAATGGTTTAATTATAAAAGGTATTAAATTCGAATGAAAGTAATATACAGGATATCAGATTCAGGTTATAATAAAGTAAAACCTGATTACATTACAAATGAAGCATGTTTAGCAAATGCAGTTAAAGTATTTGATGATTGTGAGTGGTCTATTATAGCAGATAATGTTTCTAAGGAAACTAGTGATATGATTGAAAAATATAAATCTAAAGATCATATTTTATATGTTAATAAAGGTAATGGTGCTGCTACATTTAATATTGCTTTAGATGAAGCACTTAAAATGTCAGATAGTGATACTGTTTATTTTTTAGAAAATGATTACTTACATAAACCAGATTCTAGAATTATTATTGAAGAAGGATTCACATTAGGAGCCAAATTTGTTTCATTATATGATCATCCAGATAAGTATTTATCACCAGATAAAGGTGGTAATCCTTATTGTGAAGGAGGAGCAGAAGATACTAGGGTATACTTAACCGATTCCGTACATTGGAAGATAACAAATAGTACAACAATGACATTTGCATCACAGGTAAGTACATTAAGAGAAAATGAGCATACACTTAGAAATTGGACTTCAGGTACACACCCAGATGACTTTCAAATGTTTTTAGAATTAAGATATGCAAAACAATTATTAGTAACCCCGATACCAGGTTATGCTACTCATGGAGAAACAGCTTGGTTATCACCTTTAACAGATTGGAGTAAAATATGAAAAAAAATGTATTAATAACAGGAGTAGCAGGTCTATTAGGTAGTAGACTAGCTGATTGGATAATTGAAAATAAAGGTGATGAATACCAAGTAATTGGTGTTGATGATTTAAGTGGTGGGTTTAGAGAAAATGTTAATCCAGAAGTTAAATTTTGGCAGATGGATTTAGTTAACCATCCAATTGAAAATATATTTGAATTTCATAAAATTGATTACGTATATCATTTTGCTGCTTATGCTGCTGAAGGGTTATCGCCTTTTATACGTTCTTACAACTATGATAACAATTTAAAAGCAACAGCCCGCATAGTTAATGAATGTATAAAGAACGACGTTAAAAGATTGGTATTTACGTCTACATTAGCTGTATATGGTCATGGAAATGGTGGCATATTTGATGAAGAACAACAACAAGCTCCAATAGATCCTTATGGAGTAGCAAAATATGCTTGTGAGATGGATATTCAAATTGCTGCTGAACAACATGGGTTAGATTTTTGTATAATTAGACCACATAATGTTTATGGTATTAATCAAAACATTTGGGATAAGTATAGAAATGTACTCGGTATTTGGATGTTCCAACATTTAAATAAACAACCAATGACTATATTTGGTACTGGAGATCAAACAAGAGCATTCAGTTATATAGATGATTCATTAGAACCACTTTGGAATGCAGCTATTAAACCAGAAGCTAGTAAACAAATTATTAATTTAGGTGGTATTGAAGAACATTCAATCATAGGTGCAAGTGTAATACTTAAAGAAGTAATGGGTGAATTTGGAGGTAAAAGACCAGAAACTATATTTTTAGAAGGTAGACACGAGGTTAAACATTCAATTCCGACATATCAAAAATCAGTTGATATATTAGGTTTTGAACATAAAACATCATTAAAAGAAGGGTTAAGAGAAATGTATCAATGGGCTTTAAGACAACCTAGTAGAGATAGATTCGTATGGCCTAGTTATGAACTAGATAAAGGCATTTATTCATTTTGGAAACAATAGAATTTGTAATACCGACTTATAGAGATAGTAATAAACTAATGGGTATGCTCTATTCATTAGTAAATCAAACTAACGAAAATTGGATAGCTCATGTAGTATCAGATGGTAGTTATACTGATTATAAAGAGGTAGAACAGCATTTTTGTTTAAATAATAAAATTAAATTTTCAACTATTGAAGGTCCTAATAACGATTGGGGACATACAGCTAGAAATTATGGTTTAAAAAATTCTACTGCAGAGTGGGTTGTAATGACAGGAGCAGATAATTATTATATGCCTGATTTTGTAAGTGAATTTATTAAGGTATCAGATTCAGATCCTAACTATAATTTTATATTTTGTGACATGGTTCATAACGAAGCCCATTATAAACATTATAATTTACTAGAAGCTAGTTTAAGTGAAGGGAATATTGATATGGGATGTTTTGCTACAAAAACTAAATATTCTAAACGATTAAAATTAGATGTAAAAAAATATACAGCAGACTGGATTTTTGCAGAAAAGTATATTACATTATATCCCAGTAGAATTAATCACATAAAAAAAGCACTATATGTCCACAATTAAAATACCAACAGAACTAACTATACCTGTTGTTAAATGGGTTAATAAGCTAAGTAATAGAAAAAAATATTTAGATGCTAAACCACCAGAACATAAAGGTGTTGTATTTGGAGCTAGATTTACAAATAAAAAATCATTTCCATTATATAAAGAATTAAAAGAAATAAATAACTACATATTAAAAGAACATGGTTATAAATTAAATACACCAATCTGTAAGCATGATGGTCATTTTATTTCATATTCAGAAGATGGACACATAGTACATACACATAAAGACAAAAACCCTAATGAAGATACTTTAATAGTTAGATTTAATGTTATGGTTTCAAAACCTTTTAAAGGTGGAAATCCTATTATTGATGGGGATGAAATTAAAGTCAAAGAAAATGAAGTATGGGTTTGTAAAGCGGGTGAAGTATTTCATGGCACATCTAAAGTGCAAGGTGAAAAACCAAGAATTATGTTAAGTTTTGGACATCATATAAATAAAAAATTAATTAAATAAATAATGGAAATAGGAATCATTGGTCAAGGTTTTGTTGGTAATGCAATTTACCAAAAGTTTAAAAATTATTATGATATTAAAACATTTGATATTAAAGGTATAATGCATTGTACTAGTAATAAACAAGATACTATGTCATGTGGTATTGTATTTGTTTGTTTACCTACTCCAATGAATAAAAATGGTAGTTGCCATATAGATATAGTTGAAAAAGCAGTAGCTGATATATCTGATTTAAATAAAGATAATATTGTAGTAATTAAATCAACAGTACCTCCAGGTACAGTAGCAAAATGGAATAAAAAATATAATAATATTGATATTATATTCAACCCAGAATTTTTAACTGAAGCTAATGCGATATCAGATTTTGAAAATCAAACACGAATTATATTAGGTGGACCTAGAAAATCAACTACTAAATTAAAAACTATATATTCTAAAGTATTCCCTAAAGCAACTATAGTTAAAACTGATTCAACATATGCTGAAATGGTTAAGTATGTTACTAACTCATTCTTAGCAACTAAAGTATCATTTGCAAACGAAATGTATGAAATATGTAATGGGTTAGATGTTGATTATGATAAGGTAATAGAATATGCTACGTATGATAAACGATTAGGTAAATCACATTGGTCAGTTCCTGGTCCCGATGGTGATTTAGGTTATGGTGGTCATTGTTTTCCAAAAGATGTGAAAGCGTTAATTGAAGTGGCAAATGAAAATAATATTTTCCCACTTATGTTAATAGCAGCAGATGAAAAGAATGAACAAATTAGAAAAAATAAAGACTGGGAATTAATGAAAGGTAGAGCAATAATATAAAAAATATGGGAGCATCAATATACACAATAGACGATTTTTATTCTGATCCACTTTATATGCGACACAAAGCACTTGATAAAATGGAATGGATGGATAAACATGGTAATCATCCAGGTAAAAGAACACACCCTGATAAGCATGATAGTGTTAAACACGCATTTGAAGATGTATTAGGTAAAAAAATTACAACTTGGGATGCTGAATGGAATACCCATAGTGGGTGTTATAATCTTTGTACACAACAAGACAGATGTTGGATACATACAGACCATGGAACAGATTGGGCTGTTGTAATATATTTAACTCCAGATGCACCATTATCTACAGGTACAGGTTTATATAAACATAAAAAAACTGGATATAGAGTACAGCCTGAAGATAAAGCATTACAAAAAGAAATAGCTAAAGATGGTTTAGATTTTACTGCTTGGGAAATGACTGATTATATTGGTAATGTATTTAATAGAGCTGTTATATATGAGGGCAAATTCTTCCATGCAGCAACTCAATATTTTGGACATTCATCAGAGTACTGCAGATTACATCAAACATTTTTCTTCCATACTGAGTAAGACTTCCACGAAAAAACTAGGATACCACAGATAAAGGTCGTATATTCACACCAAGTTAGTTAAGGTCAAAGCTGGTGTGAGAAGTCCAGGTAAAAGATCCAAAATAAAGTGTAAAACACAATCCACTAATCTTAATTGTATGTGGTTTCAATCTACTGCTTAACAACTTAGCCCCGCGGGCTTTATTTTAAGATTCCCGCGAAAAAATTAGGTTACCCGGAGGAGGGGTCGTATA
>Ga0233444_10001325_pt1 | contig 28675 bp, 33 predicted proteins | sample SI_124_October20_6_FD_182792 | JGI IMG/M metagenome (GOLD analysis project Ga0233444, IMG submission 182792) | Seawater microbial communities from Saanich Inlet, British Columbia, Canada - SI_124_October2016_10_MG | ecosystem: Environmental > Aquatic > Marine > Inlet | place: Canada: British... | reverse complement strand
TATGGCGTAAAGAAAAGAGAAAAAACAAATAAACTTAACTTATTCTCCTATAAAATATGGGAAGACTAATACAGGACTAATACATAGGGAGATAAATTAATTATTTTTGACACTTTAAAACTCTAATGTATTAATATATTAACAATAACAACGATAAAAACACAGTGCCCTCGTGGTGAAATTGGTAGACACAAAGGACTTAAAATCCTTGCCCTTTTGGGAGTGCCAGTTCGAGTCTGGCCGAGGGCACCATTTTAAAAATGAATAAACCATTAATAATTTCTGATAGTAATTCAAAGTCTTTAAAAATTAAGAAACTGATTATTACAAAAATTAATAAAGAGAAAATAATAAAATCCAATATTATAATTGTTATTGGAGGAGATGGTTTTATGCTTAAAACTTTAAAAAAAAATAAAAAATCAAACAAATTATTTTATGGAATTAATTCAGGTAATTATGGATTTTTAATGAATAAGTTTTCTAGTAAATTGACAATAAAAAATTTGGCCAAAGCTAAAACTGTAAATATTTCACCATTAGAAATGTCAGTGATAACTAAAAATAATATAAGAAAATGTATAGCTATTAATGAAGTTTCGATATTAAGACAAAGCAAACAGGCAGCAAACATATCAATAAAAAATAATTCTAAAATTATTATTAAAAAATTAGTTGCAGATGGTGTTTTAGTTTCAACACCTGCTGGAAGTACGGCTTATAATCTATCAGTTCATGGACCAATCTTAAGTCTCAATTCAAAAAAAATTTCTATTGCTCCAATTAGTGCTTTTAGACCAAGAAGATGGTCAGGCAAAATTGTAAGTGATCAATCAAAAGTTATTATTACAAATCTAAATCCTAAAAAGAGACCTATTAGCGCCGTAGCAGATAATGTTGAAGTAAGAAATGCAAAAAAAATTTCAATTAAAGTTCTTACTAAAGTAAGATTTAACCTTCTTTACGATAAGAACACTAGTTTACAAAAAAAAATTAAATTAGAACAATTGAGAAAAGAGATTAATTAAAGTGGTGCCCTCACACGGACTCGAACCGCGAACCTATTGATTACAAATCAATTGCTCTACCAATTGAGCTATGAGGGCTTTCAAAAAGATATAGAATAAAACGAAATACTCTTCAACCTTATTAATAGTGGCTTTTAATCATTATTTTTTTGATTGAAAAATATGATGACACACAACTGATACAGTATTTGATATATTTAAGCTTTCTATGTTGCCACTCATTTTTACTCTGAATTTAAAATCTGAATTCTCTAAGGTTTTAGCTTTTATACCAAAACCCTCGGATCCAAATAATAATACATTTTTCCCTTTCCAGTTATTTGTTGTAAAATCTTTTTTAGCACTTACATCAAAGGCACTTATCCAAAAATCTTTTGATTTTAAATACTTTAAAGTAGTATTTACATTTGAAACTTTAAAAATTTTTATATGTTCCGCACCACCACTAGCACTTTTGTAAAGAAGTTTACTTTTTGAGGGAAAAGATCTTTCTTTTACAATTATACCGTTTATGCCAAAAGCAACAGCGCTTCGAATAATTGACCCTATATTTCTTGGATCAGTCACTTCTTCAAGTGCTATAAAGTTAATGTTGTTTTTTTTATTTTCTAATATGTATTCTTTAAGTGTAATTTCTTCAAGTTGTTCAACTTCAGCAACTAATCCTTGATGCGCTGTTTCATCCCTTCCGCAAAGATTATCTAGCTCTCTTCTTGATTTAAAAAATACATGAAGTTTTTTAAATAAGTTTAAAGATTGATTTTCTCTATTAAGTTTTTTTTGAGCATCTTCAGTAAGAAAAACTCTTTCAATTTTTCTAGAAGGGTTTTTTAACGCTTCTAGAACCGCATGTTTTCCGACAATTAAAAAGGTAGTTTTTTTCATGTTTTTTGGGCTAATTTATTAAATTATTAGCATATTTTAAGGTAAAATGATTTATTGCATTTACTTCACAAATGCTTATAAAACGCTTGTTGTTAAATGCTTTTTAAGTTAGTGGGTATCCCTGTAATAAACTATTAAGGAGGGGTACCAAAGCGGTCAAATGGGGCGGGCTGTAAACCCGTTGACTTCGGTCTTCGAAAGTTCGAATCTTTCCCCCTCCACCATACTTAATAAGTTTTAATAACGTAGGGCGTGTTAAGTTTGGATTTTGCGGGTGTAGTTCAATGGTAGAACGCTAGCCTTCCAAGCTGGATGTAAGAGTTCGATTCTCTTTACCCGCTCCAAAATTTAAAGTTAAACAAATATAAAGTTAAACAAATATAAAGTGAGGAAAAAATAAAATGTCAAAAGAAAAGTTTCAACGAAATAAACCGCATTGTAATATTGGTACAATAGGGCACGTAGACCACGGTAAAACAACACTAACAGCTGCAATAACAAAAGTTTTATCTGAAGCGGGTGGTACAGCCAGCGCAAACTTTGTAGCTTATGATCAAATAGATAAAGCACCTGAAGAAAAAGAAAGAGGAATAACAATTTCCACTGCTCACGTTGAGTATGAGACTGAAAAAAGACATTACGCTCACGTGGACTGCCCAGGTCACGCCGACTATGTAAAAAATATGATCACAGGTGCAGCACAAATGGATGGCGCAATTTTAGTTGTTAATGCCGCTGATGGTCCTATGCCTCAAACTAGAGAACATATTCTTTTAGCTAGACAAGTTGGTGTTCCAGCGATTGTAGTTTTTTTAAATAAAATAGATACAGTTAAGGATAAAGAACTGGTTGATTTAGTTGAAGAAGAAATACGAGAACTTTTAACTTCTTATAAATTTCCTGGAGATAAAATCCCAATTATTAAAGGTTCAGCACTAAATGCTGTTGAAGGCAAAGATGAAGCTACAGGCAAAAATGCAATCATGGAATTAATGAAAGCAGTAGATGAAACTATCCCGCAACCTGATAGACCAAAAGACAAACCATTCTTAATGCCTGTTGAGGACGTTTTCTCAATTTCAGGAAGAGGAACAGTAGTAACTGGTAGAGTAGAGTCTGGTGTAATCAAAGTTGGTGAAGAAATAGAAATCGTAGGTATAGCTGATACCAAAAAATCTGTTTGCACTGGAGTAGAGATGTTCAGAAAACTTTTAGACAGTGGTGAAGCTGGAGATAATATTGGTGCTTTATTAAGAGGTGTTGAAAGAGATGATGTACAAAGAGGTCAAGTTCTTTGCAAACCTGGTTCAATAACTCCACACACAGAATTTGAATGTCAGGCTTATATTTTGAAAAAAGAAGAAGGTGGAAGACATACTCCTTTCTTTACTAAATATAGACCTCAGTTTTATTTCAGAACTACTGATGTTACAGGTGAAGTAACATTACCATCTGGTACTGAGATGGTAATGCCAGGTGATGATGGTAAATTCACTGTAAAATTAATTACCCCAATTGCAATGAACGATAATTTAAATTTTGCAATTAGAGAAGGTGGTAAAACAGTTGGAGCTGGAGTAGTAACTAAAATAATTAAATAACGCTTAGGAGCGTAGTTCAATTGGTAGAGCGCCGGTCTCCAAAACCGGAGGTTGTGGGTTCGAGTCCCTCCGCTCCTGCCAAACTAGAAAAGAATTATGAGGAATCCTTTAAAATTTATTCAAGAAGTTAAACAAGAAACTTTTAGGATAACTTGGCCTACTAAGAAAGATACCATGATGGGTGCAGTAATGGTGTTTGCATTAGCCTCCATAGCAGCCATATTTTTTTTAATTCTTGACCAAATATTAAGATTTCTGTTGAATCTTGTTTTAACGATAAACATTTAGATTATGAATTGGTATATTGTGCAAGCATACTCAGGATTTGAAAAGAAAGTTGTTGAAACTATTAAAGACGAACTTAAAAAACATAAACTTGATGATAGTATTGGTGAAATCTTGGTTCCAACTCATCAAATTACTGAAGTAAAAAAAGGTAAAAGAACAAAAAAAGAAAGTAAATATTTTCCTGGTTATGTCTTACTTAAAATTGAATTAACAAAGCAAATTTATCATTTAATAAAAAATCTAGCTAAAGTTAGTGGATTTCTTGGCTCAGGAGATAAACCAACGCCAATATCTGATAGCGAAATTCAGCGAATACTAGGCCAAGTTTCTGAAAATGCAGATAACCAAAAAACTGGTATAAATTTTGAAATTGGCGAAAAAGTAAAAGTTTGTGACGGCCCTTTTGCATCATTCAACGGTTTAATTGAGGAAATTGATGAAGAAAAATCTAGACTTAAAGTGTCAGTTTCTATATTTGGTAGAGCAACACCAGTAGATTTAGAATTTAATCAAGTGGAAAAAAATTAGATGGCAAAAGAAATTACAGGTTACGTAAAATTACAAATTAAAGGAGGTCAGGCTAATCCAGCTCCTCCTGTTGGTCCAGCTTTAGGTCAAAGAGGAATTAATATTATGGAGTTTTGTAAAGCTTTTAATGAGAAGACTAAAGCTTTTATGGGTAAGCCCGTTCCTGTCGTTATCACAGTCTATAAAGATAAAAAATTTGATTTTATTATAAAATCTCCACCAGCATCTCATTTTATTAGAGAAGCAGCAAAATTAAAAAGTGGATCAAAGGAACCAGGAAGAGTTGTAGCAGGATCTATCACAATGAAACAAGCTGAAGCAATTGCAAAAGAGAAAATGAAAGATTTAAATGCCTTTGACATTAAAGAAGCAACTAAAATTATATGTGGATCTGCAAGATCTATGGGAATTGAAGTAAAAGAATAATTATGAAAAATAAATCAAAAAGATATAAAGAAATTTTCAAATCGGCGATTAAAGAAAAAAAAATTTCAGCAAAAGAAGCAATAGATTTAGTTAGAAAAAATTCCACAACTAAATTTGATGAGTCAATTGATGTTTCTTTAAGAATAAATTTAAAGCAATCTAAAGGTGGTGATTTAAGTTTAAGAACAGTTGTAAATCTGCCGAATGGTTCAGGAAAAAAAAATAAAGTAGCTGTTTTATGTGAGACGGCTAAAATAGACGAAGCTAAGAAAAGCGGTGCCGAAATAGTTGGATCTGATGATTTAATAGAAAAAATAGCTTCCGGTAAATTTGATTTTACAAAATTAGTTTGTACACCAGCAATGATGGGTAAAATTGGGAAACACGGAAAAGTTCTTGGCCCGAAAGGTTTAATGCCCAATCCTAAACTCGGAACAGTAGCAAGTGACATAACTAAAGCAGTTAAAGATATAAAAACTGGATTAATTGAAATAAGAAATGATAAAGATGGAAATTTAGGTGCTACGATAGGACGAAAAAGTTTTTCAAATGAAAAATTAATAGAAAACTATAATCATTTTATTGAAACTGTTAAAAAAGAAAAGCCCGATACTATCAAAGGAGAATTTATAAAAAATGTTTTTTTGACGTCAACAATGGGTATCTCTTACAAAGTTGGAGCTAAATAATTATGATGAATAAGCAAGCAAAGAAAAATTACGTAGAAGAGATGAAAAAAAATTTTACTTCAAATGACTCTGTTATGATCGCTCAATACCAGGGTTTAAATGTAACCGAACTAGATGAATTAAGAAAAGAACTAAGAAATAAAGGAATTTTATTCAAAATTACAAAAAATAGAATTACAAAAATAGCAATAAAAGAAACTCAGGTTAAAGATTTAGAAAAATATTTCACTGGCCCAACGGCTGCTGCAATTTCTTCTGATCCAATCACAACAGCAAAAATCCTAACAAAATTTGCTAAATCTCACGAAAAGCTAAAAATTGTTGCTGGTTTTATGGATGGAAAGGTTTTAGATCAAAAAGAAGTGGCTATAATCGCCACACTACCATCACTTGAGGAAGCAAGAGCTCAAATTATAGGTATTTTAGCTACGCCAGCACAAAAATTGGTGAGTATTTTACTTGCACCTGGCTCAAAAATTGCTAATTTAGCGCGCGCAAAGAGTTTAAAAAATTAAATCATAGGATTCATAATGGCAGACTTAAATAAAATAATAGATGAGTTATCGACTTTAACAGTTGTAGAAGCAGCTGAACTTTCTAAACAATTAGAAGAAAAATGGGGCGTTACCGCAGCAGCACCTGTAGCGGCAGTAGCACCAGGAGGAGCGGCACCAGCTGGCGAAGAGAAAACTGAATTTTCACTTTTCTTAGCAGCAGCAGGCGATAAAAAAATTAATGTAATTAAAGAAGTTAGAGCAATTACAGGATTAGGATTAAAAGAAGCAAAAGATTTAGTTGAAGCAGCACCCAAAGAAATTAAAGGTGGTGTAGCTAAAAAAGAAGCTGAAGAATTTAAGAAAAAACTTGAAGCTGCTGGCGCTAAAGTAGAATTAAAGTAAACAAATTTTAAGACTAGATTTTATTGCAAGCTTATACTTGCGATAAAATTTTTTTATATTTAATGCAATTATCTTTTACTCAAAAGAAACATATAAGAAAAAATTTTGGTAAACTTGTAGAAGGTTTATCAATTCCTAACTTAATTGAAGTTCAAAAAAACTCTTATAATGAATTTTTAGAGTCAAAAGTACTAAGTGATCAAATTAATGAGTTTTCAAAAGGTATAGATAAAGTCTTCAAAAGTATTTTTCCTATTGAGGATGGGAATGACAAATCTACTTTGGAATATATTTCCTATAAGCTAGAAAAACCTAAATTTGATGTTATTGAATGCAAGCAAAGAAGCTTATCGTACTCAGCAGCATTAAAAGCAATTTTAAGATTAGTTGTTTATGATATAGATCCTGAAAATAATACCAAACAAATTCTTTCCGCTAAAGAGCAAGAAGTTTTTATCGGCGATCTACCATTGATGACCCCAAGCGCAACTTTTATCACTAATGGTGTTGAAAGAGTTGTAGTAAATCAAATGCACAGGAGTCCTGGTGTATTCTTTGATCATGATAAAGGAAAAACTCACGCAAGTGGTAAACTTTTATTTAATTGTAGAATAATTCCTGGAAGAGGATCGTGGTTAGATTTTGAATTTGATCCAAAAGATATTTTATATTTTAGAATTGATAGAAAGAAAAAACTTCCTATAACAACAATTTTGTTTGCCCTAGGTTTCTCCAAAGATAAAATTATAGATACATTTTACTCAACTAACCAATATACCTACAATAATGAGACAAAAAGTTGGATTACAGATTTTAATTTAGAAAATTATAAAAGACCACAAAAAATATCTTATGATCTAATTGATGCAAAAAATAATAAAAAAGTATTAAATGCAGGAGAAAAGTTAAATATTGTTGTTGCTAAAAAACTTCAAGAAAAGGGTTTAAAAAAAATCTCAATAGCTAACGATCAAATTATTGGAAAATATATTGGAAATGATATTAAAGATAAGAGCGGAGAGTTATTAATAGGAGCAGGGTTTGATATCACAGAAGAACAACTCGAACAAATTATTGCTCAAGAAGAAAAAGAAATTAGCATTGTAAATATAGATCCAATTAATAAAGGCCCATATATTTTAGAAACATTAAAAATAGATAAAAACTCAAATAAAGCAGATGCTTTAAGTGACATTTATAAAGTATTGCGTCCAGGTGAGGCTCCATCTGTAGAAATAGCTGAACAAATTTTTAATAATCTTTATTTTACAAAAGAGAGATATGATTTGTCCGAAGTTGGAAGAGTTAAGCTTAACTCTAAATTAAATTTAAATACAAGTTCGAAAAAAATTATCTTAGAAACAGCTGACATAATTGCGATTATTAAATTTATGTTAGATTTAAGAGATGGTAAAGGCGATGTTGATGACATAGATCATCTAGGCAATAGAAGAGTAAGATCAGTTGGTGAGCTTGTAGAAAATCAATTTAGAATCGGTCTTTTAAGAATGGAGAGAACTGTTAAAGAAAAAATGTCTACATTTCTTGAAATTGAATCAGCAATGCCTCAAGATTTAATCAATGCAAAGCCTATAACAACATCTTTAAAAGATTTTTTTGCAACATCTCAACTTTCACAGTTTATGGATCAAACTAATCCTTTGTCGGAGATAACTCATAAAAGAAGAGTATCAGCGTTAGGACCCGGAGGTTTAACTAGAGAGAGAGCGGGCTTTGAAGTTCGGGATGTTCACCCCACTCACTACGGAAGAATTTGTCCGATTGAAACTCCTGAAGGACCAAACATAGGACTTATAAATAGTCTAGCAACATACTGTAGAGTTAATAAATTTGGGTACATAGAAAGTCCATATAAAAAAGTAGTAAATGCTAAAGTTACATCGGAAATAAAATATTTATCTGCAATTGAAGAGGAAAAATATACAATTGCACAAGCTAACTCAGTTTTAAATAATGATGGCTCATTCGCCGAAGAATTAGTTGCTTGTCGAAAAAACTTAAATTTTGAATTATCTACAAGTGAAACGATCGATTTTATAGATGTGTCACCAAAACAATTAGTATCAGTTGCTGCAGCATTAATACCATTTTTAGAAAATGATGACGCTAACAGAGCTTTAATGGGGTCAAATATGATGAGACAAGCTGTGCCATTACTGAAACCAGAGTCACCATTAGTAGGAACTGGTATAGAGTCAGACGTAGCTTTAGATTCTGGTGTAACTATTGTTGCAAAAAGAACTGGTGTAGTTGATAAAATAGACGGGAAAAGAATTGTCGTAAAAGCTTCAGATGTCACGAATTTATCTCAGTCTGCAGTTGATATTTATAACCTATCTAAATTTCAAAGATCTAATCAAAATACATGCATTAATCAAAAACCATTGGTTAAAGTTGGAGATAAGATAAAAAAAGGAGATATTATTGCTGATGGTCCAGCCACTAAATTAGGGGAATTAGCCTTAGGAAAAAATGTAACAGTCGCCTTTATGCCGTGGCAAGGTTATAATTTTGAGGACTCGATTTTAATTTCAGAAAGGTGTGTGACAGACGATGTATTTACCTCAATACATATAGAAGAGTACGAGTCAATGGCTCGAGACACAAAATTAGGCGCTGAAGAAATTACAAGAGATATTCCAAATGTAAGCGAAGAAAGTTTAAGAAATTTGGATGAGTCAGGCATAGTTTACGTAGGTGCAGAAGTAAAGCCTAGTGATATTTTAGTTGGTAAAGTTACACCAAAAAGTGAAACCACTTCAAGCCCTGAAGAAAAATTACTAAGATCAATCTTTGGAGAAAAGGCTACTGATGTAAGAGATTCATCTTTAAAATTACCATCAGGTAGCACTGGAGTTGTAATAGATGTTAGGGTTTTTAACAGACATGGTATTGAAAAAGATGAACGTTCAATAGCAATTGAAAGATCTGAAATTGAATCTGTTCAAGAAGATAAAAAAGTTGAAGAAGAAATTCTTAATAGGAATATTAAATTAAGGGTAATTGATCTGTTAAATGGCCAAAGTATCAATAAACAATTTAAAGAATTAAAACCAGGCACAACGTTAAATATAAATGATTTTGAAAAAATATCCCTAAAAGATTTATGGAAAATTTCATTACAAAAAGAAGAATTGAACAATAATTTAGAAAAATTACAAAACCAATTTGATAAGGCATCAGAAGACATAAGGCTAAGATTTGAGGATAAAGTTACAAAAATACAACAAGGTGATGATTTACTACCTACGGTAATGAAGGTAGTAAAAGTTTTTGTTGCAGTTAAAAGAAGATTAATGCCTGGAGATAAAATGGCTGGGAGACACGGCAATAAAGGTGTTGTAAGTAAAATAGTTCCAGTTGAGGACATGCCCTACATGGAAAATGGAAAAGCAGTTGATATTGTATTAAATCCATTGGGAGTTCCTAGTCGTATGAACGTAGGTCAAATTTTGGAAACACATTTAGGCTGGTCTTGCTCAGAATTAGGAGATCAAATTAAACAATATTTAAAAAATTTTGATAAAGAAATAGAGAAAATTAAAGCTAAACTTAAAGAAATTTATGGAAATACATATTATGAAGAGGTTATTTCAAAATTATCCAATAAAGAAATAGCTGAGTTGGTTAAAAATTTATCAAACGGCGTGCCTATAGCTACGCCAGTTTTTGATGGAGCAAGTACAAATGATATTAACAAGATGTTAGACTTAGCAAAACTTCCTAACTCTGGTCAAACAAATTTATGGAATGGCCAAACTGGAGAAAGATTTGATCGTCCAGTGACTGTAGGAATAATTTATATGCTAAAATTAAATCATTTAGTAGAAGATAAGATACACGCAAGGTCAACAGGTCCATATAGTTTAGTTACACAACAACCTTTAGGCGGAAAAGCTCAATTAGGTGGACAAAGATTTGGTGAGATGGAAGTATGGGCTTTGGAAGCATATGGAGCTTCATATACATTACAAGAAATATTAACTGTTAAATCAGACGATGTCGCTGGTAGAACGAAAGTTTATGAAACAATTGTAAAAGGTAACAATAACTTTGAGTCTGGGGTTCCCGAGTCCTTTAACGTTTTAATTAAGGAAATAAGAGCACTTGGACTAAATATTGAATTAAATTAATTATGGATAAAAACTTAACTAAAATTTACGAAAATCAAAATATTGTTCAAGAAAATAATTTCAATAGTATTAAAATTACTCTAGCTAGTCCTGAAAAAATTAAATCTTGGTCATATGGTGAGATAAAAAAACCTGAAACTATTAATTACAGAACATTTAGACCAGAGAAAGATGGTTTATTTTGTTCAAGAATATTTGGACCAGTAAAGGACTATGAGTGTCTTTGTGGAAAATACAAAAGAATGAAATTCAGAGGTATAATTTGTGAAAAATGTGGCGTTGAAGTAACAAAATCGAATGTTAGAAGAGAAAGAATGGGACATATAGATTTGGCTTGTCCTGTTGCTCATATTTGGTTTTTAAAATCTTTACCTAGTAGAATTTCATTAGCTGTTGATATGAAACTTAAAGAGGTAGAAAAAGTTTTATATTTTGAGAGTTTTATTGTTGTTGAGCCTGGTCTGACGACTTTAAAAAAAGGCCAATTAATATCTGAAGAAGCTTTAATTAAAGCGCAAGAGGAATTCGGTGAAGATGCATTTACTGCAGGAATTGGTGCCGAAGCCGTAAGAGAAATTTTAGTTAATCTCGATTTGAAAAAGGAACAACAGAAGTTAAGAGAATCTCTAGTTGAAATAAAATCAAAAGTAACAGAAGAAAGAACTATTAAAAGACTAAAACTCTTAGAATCATTTATTTCTTCTGGCAACAAACCAGAATGGATGATTCTAAAATCTGTTCCAGTAATTCCTCCAGAATTGCGTCCACTCGTACCATTAGATGGAGGTAGATTTGCAACATCTGACTTAAATGATTTATACAGAAGGGTAATTAATAGAAATAATCGTTTGAAGAGACTCTTAGACTTAAAAGCACCTGACATTATTGTTAGAAATGAAAAGAGAATGCTTCAAGAATCAGTAGATGCATTATTTGACAACGGCAGAAGAGGAAGAGTAATAACTGGAACAGGGAAAAGACCATTAAAATCCTTAGCTGAAATGCTTAAAGGTAAACAAGGTAGATTTAGACAAAATTTATTAGGGAAACGTGTTGATTATTCTGGAAGATCAGTAATAGTTGTTGGTCCTGAACTTAAACTCCATCAATGCGGTTTGCCTAAAAAAATGGCGCTAGAACTTTTTAAACCTTTTTTGTATGCAAGATTAGATAAATTAGGTTTAGCTACAACAATTAAGCAAGCGAAGCGTTTAGTAGAAAAAGAAAAAAGTGAGGTATGGGATTCTTTAGAGCATATAATTAGAGAGCACCCGATACTTTTAAATCGAGCACCAACTCTTCATAGGTTAGGAGTCCAAGCTTTTGAGGCCAAGTTGATAGAAGGAAATGCTATAGAGCTACACCCTTTAGTTTGCGCTGCATTTAATGCAGATTTTGATGGGGATCAAATGGCAGTTCATATACCGTTGAGTCTTGAAGCCCAATTAGAGGCGAGAGTCCTAATGATGTCTACAAATAATATTCTTAGTCCTTCAAATGGTAAGCCAATAATAGTTCCTAGTCAGGATATAGTTTTAGGAATTTATTATTTATCTCAAAGCGATAAAACAGATAAAAAACCTAAAGGTATTTTTTCAAGTATTGAAGAAATTGAACAAGCACTTGAAAATAAAGCTATAAGCTTACACTCAAAAATTGTTTCTATATTTAAAACAGTCGATAAAGACGGAAATAACAAAACTGAAAAATACACAAGCTCAGCTGGTAGATTTTTATTAGCAAATATATTGCCAAAAAATTATAATATAAAATTTAATTTGATTAATAAATTATTAACAAAGAAAAATGTATCTGAAGTAATTGACACTATATTTAGATACTGCGGTCAAAAAGAAACAGTTATTTTTTGCGATAAGATTAAAACGCTGGGTTTCAAACACGCTTTCAAGGCTGGAATTTCTTTTGGTAAAGATGATTTAATAATTCCAAAAACTAAAATAGGTCTTATCAACAATACAAAAAAACAAATCGAAGAATTTGAAAAACAATATTCAGACGGATTAATTACTAGAGGTGAAAAATATAATAAAGTTGTTGATGTATGGTCAAAATGTACTGACACAGTAGCTAATGAAATGATGAAAGAAATATCTTCTGCTGAGAAAATCTACGATGATGATAGAATTGAGACAAATTCAGTTTATATGATGGCTGATTCTGGAGCCAGAGGCTCACAGGCTCAGATGAAACAATTGGCAGGTATGAGGGGTTTAATTGCTAAACCTTCTGGAGAAATTATTGAAACACCAATTATTTCTAACTTTAAAGAAGGCTTATCAGTTCTAGAATATTTTAACTCGACACACGGGGCCAGAAAAGGTTTAGCAGATACTGCTTTAAAAACAGCAAATTCTGGATATTTAACTAGAAGATTATGTGATGTTGCACAAGATGTACAAATAACTAAAGCTGAGTGTGATCCTAAGAAAAGATCATCTGTTACAATATCTGAAATTATAGAAGGTGGAAATATTTTAGTAAGTTTATCTGAAAGAGTTTTAGGAAGAGTTATTGCTGAAAACATAAAAAACCCAGTTACAGGTGAAATTATAATCAAAAAAGATAAGTTAATTGATGAATTTGATTGTGAAAAAATTGACGCCGCAGGAGTTAAATCAGTTAATGTTTATTCAGTTATAACTTGTGCTTCTACTAAAGGCGTTTGTCAAGTTTGCTATGGTAGAGATCTCGCTAGAGGAAAATTAGTAAGTATAGGTGAAGCTGTTGGAATGATTGCGGCCCAATCAATTGGTGAACCCGGTACTCAATTAACAATGAGAACTTTTCACGTTGGTGGCACAGCTCAGATTAAAGAAGAGTCCCAAATTATTTGTCAAACTAAAGGTAAACTTAATATAATTAATAAAAATTTAATTGAAGATTCAAAGAAAAACATAATTGTGATGGGAAGAAATACACAATTAAGTATTGAAGATGACCAGCAGAGACAGCTTGGAATTTACAAAGTTAATTATGGCTCTAAACTATTTTTTAAAGATGGAGATATAGTTGAAAAAGGAAAAAAAATCGCTGAATGGGATCCTTACACTTTACCGGTAATTGCTGAAACTGGTGGTATAGTAAATTATATGGACCTTATGGAAGGTAGCTCCTTAACTGAAACTTTGGATGATGCGACTGGTTTATCATCTAAATCAGTTACTGATTGGAAGTCATTATCTAAAAATTCAGAATTAAAACCTAGAATTACATTACGAAACGATAAAGGTGAAATAATAAAAAAAGCTGACGGTAATGAAGCAAGATATTATTTAGTACCAGATACAGTGTTGTCAGTAAAAGATGGACAAAAAATATCTGCTGGTGACGTGCTAGCTAGATTACCTAAAGAAACTTCAAAAACAAAAGACATTACGGGAGGACTACCGAGAGTCGCAGAATTATTTGAAGCAAGAAAACCTAAAGATAGTGCAATCATAGCTGAAAATGATGGAGTTATAGAATTTGGTAAAGAAGTAAGAGGTAAACAAAAAATTTCAATTGTTTCAACTAAAGGAGTAACATCAAACTATTTAATACCAAAAGGCAAACATGTAAATTTCAATCAAGGAGAAAAAATAAAAAAAGGTGAATATTTGTTAGATGGCGCGCCATTACCACATGATATTTTAAGAGTGCTTGGTGTAGAAAAACTTACTGAATATTTTATAACAGAGGTCCAAGAAGTTTACAGGCTTCAAGGCGTAGTAATTAATGATAAACATATTGAAACTATAGTAAGACAAATGTTAAAAAGAGTTGAAATAAAAGATCCTGGTGACTCAGACTTGTTATCAGGAGAGGTAATTGATCTGTTGGACATTAATGTCATTAACGATAAATTAAAAGCAGAAAATAAAAAACCAGCCTTGTTTGAGAGAATTTTATTAGGTATCACGAAAGCTTCTTTACAAACAAATTCATTTATTTCAGCTGCATCATTCCAAGAAACTACTAGAGTACTGACTGATGCGTCAATAAAAGGCAAAGTAGATACATTGGAAGGCTTAAAAGAAAATGTCATAGTTGGAAGATTGGTTCCTGCAGGTACTGGGTTAACTAAAATTGACTGGGACAAGCAAGCTAAAGAGCAAGATAAGGCAAGATTACAAGAACTTAAAAAACAAGAGCTAGAATCCGCGCCCACAGCGCAAGAACAAACAACTTAAATTAGTTTAAAAACCTCTTAAATATTGACTTTTGTAGATTCAATGCTAGTTTGCGTTAAATTTTGAATGTTAGAAGTAAGGTAAATAAAAACCTTAAACACTAACAAAAAATACACCTAGGTTACTCTTACTTAAACTTCAAAATATAATTATGCCGACTATTAATCAGTTAATTAAAAAAAGTAGAGTAAAACCTATTGCTAGAAATAAAGTTCCGGCATTAGAAAGACAGCCGCTAAAACGTGGTGTATGTATTAAAGTTTATACAACAACACCTAAAAAACCTAATTCAGCTTTAAGAAAAGTAGCAAGAGTAAGACTGTCAAATGGTTTTGAAGTTACTGCTTACATTCCTGGAGAAGGTCATAATTTGCAAGAGCACTCTGTAGTTTTATTACGAGGTGGTCGTGTAAAAGATCTACCAGGAGTTCGTTATCATATTTTGAGAGGTAATTTAGACACTCAAGGCGTGGCAAATCGTAAACAAAGAAGATCTTTATATGGAGCAAAAAAACCAAAATAAATTATGTCTAGAAAAAGAAAAGCTCCAGTTAGAAAAGTATATCCTGATCCAAAATTTCACTCAGAAGTGGTTTCAAAGTTCATCAATTCTATTATGTATGATGGGAAAAGATCTACAGCTGAAAAAATTCTTTATGATGCATTAGAAAAAATTAAATCAAAAAACAATGAAGATCCTTTAAAAATTTTTAATACAGCAATTACCAATGTCAAACCAAATTTAGAATGTCGATCAAGAAGAGTAGGTGGAGCTACATATCAAGTTCCAGTAGAGGTAAAGGCTAAAAGAGGTCAAGCGTTAGCATTAAGATGGCTTATGGATGCTACGCGTAAAAGAAAAAATAAAACAATGGCCGAAAAATTATACGCAGAAATTTTAGACGCATCACAAAATAAAGGGTCAGCAATAAAAAAAAGAGAAGATACACATAAAATGGCAGAGTCTAATAAAGCTTTTGCCCATTTTAGATGGTAAAAATTTATGAGTAAATATACTTTAGATAAATATAGAAATATAGGGATTATGGCCCATATAGATGCCGGTAAAACAACCACTACTGAAAGAATTTTATATTACACAGGTAAAAGCCATAAAATAGGTGAGGTCCACGACGGTGCCGCAACAATGGATTGGATGGAACAAGAACAAGAAAGAGGTATTACTATTACTTCTGCAGCTACTACTTGTTTTTGGAATGATCATAGAATTAATATTATAGATACACCAGGACACGTTGATTTTACTATTGAGGTAGAGAGATCTTTAAAAGTTTTAGATGGCGCTGTATGCGTTTTTGATGGTGTTGCTGGAGTAGAACCTCAGTCTGAAACAGTTTGGAGACAAGCTGATAAATATAAAGTACCGAGAATTTGTTTTGTAAATAAACTAGATAGAACCGGCGCTGATTTTTACAGATGTGTTGACATGATAAAAGACAGATTAGGTTGCAAGCCTTTAGTTTTGCAACTCCCAGTAGGTTCAGAAGCCGATTTAAAAGGTGTGATTGATTTAGTAAAAATGAAAGCTATTATTTGGCAAAATGAAGATCTAGGGGCTAAATTTGATATTGTTGATATTCCTGAAGATTACAAAGAAAAAGCTAATACATATAGAAAAGAATTAGTTGAAGCAGCAGTGGAGCAAGATGAAAAATTAATGGAAGCATATCTAGATGGAAAAGAGCCTACATCAGAAGATTTGATTAAATGTATAAGAAAAGGAACTCTAGGATTTAGTTTTGTTCCTATTACAACAGGATCAGCTTTTAAAAATAAGGGCGTGCAACCTTTACTTGATGCTGTGATAGATTATTTACCAAGTCCTCTTGATATTGGGTCAATAGAAGCAACGAAACTTAACTCAGAAGATAAATTAGAGATGAAATTTGCTGATAACGAACCTTTTTCTGCCTTAGCATTTAAAGTAGCAAATGATCCTTTTGTTGGTTCACTTACATTTATTCGAATTTACTCAGGAACTATTAAGGCAGGCACATCAGTTTATAATTCATCTAAAGAAAAAACGGAACGTGTTGGAAGAATGCTTTTAATGCATGCCAATAGTCGAGAGGATATTAAGGAAGCAACAACAGGAGATATAGTTGCTCTTGCCGGCCTTAAATTTACTATTACTGGACATACTCTGTGTGAAGAAGATAAACCAATTTTATTAGAACCAATGGAGTTTCCAGATCCAGTTATTGAGATTGCAGTTGAACCAAAAACAAAAGCTGACCAAGAAAAAATGGGAGAAGCTTTAGGTAGACTAGCTAAAGAAGATCCGTCATTTAGAGTTACCTCAGATGAGGAGTCTGGACAAACAATTATAAAAGGTATGGGTGAATTACATTTAGATATTATTGTTGATAGAATGAAAAGAGAGTTTAAAGTTGAAGCTAATGTAGGTGCACCTCAAGTAGCATACAGGGAAACAATACTGAGCGCTACTGAAGTTACATATATACACAAAAAACAAAGTGGTGGTTCAGGCCAATTTGCTAAAGTTACTTTAAGCGTAGAACCTTTAGAGCCTGGACAAGGTAGAGAAGTTGAAAATAAAATCAAAGGCGGATCAATACCAAAAGAATTTATTCCTGGTGTAGAAAAAGGAGTTTTAAGTGTTGCAGAAAGTGGAATCCTAGCAGGATTTCCTGTGATTGATTACAAAGTTACAATTTTGGATGGGTTACATCATGATGTTGACTCAAGTGTTTTAGCTTTCGAAATTGCATCAAGAATGTGTTTTAGAGAAGCGTGTCAAAAAGCTACATTAAAATTATTAGAGCCAATGATGAAAGTCGAAGTTGTTACACCTGAAGATTTTATGGGAGATGTGATAGGTGATTTAAATAGTAGACGTGGACAGGTAGCATCAACTGAAGCTCGAGGAAACGCTACAGCAATTAACGCAACAGTCCCTCTAGCAAATATGTTTGGATATATAAATAATTTAAGATCATCTACACAAGGTAGAGCTCAATATACTATGCAATTTAGCCATTACGATAAAGTTCCGCAAAACGTTCAAGACGAAGTAACAAAGAAACTAGCTTAATTTATGGAAAATCAAAATATAAGAATACATCTTAAAGCATACGACAATAAAATCCTTGATCTTTCAACAGAAGAAATAGTCAATACAGCTAAAAGAACGGGCGCTCAGGTTAAAGGCCCAATACCTTTACCAACTAGAATAGAAAGATATACAGTTTTAAGATCACCTCATATTGATAAAAAAAGTAGAGAACAATTTGAGTCTAGAACGCATAAAAGATTAATAGATATTATTGAACCAACACCACAAACAGTTGAAGCTTTGATGAAATTAGATCTAGCATCGGGTGTAGACATTGAAATAAAGATATAAATTTATGAGCATTGGATTGATAGGAACAAAAGTAGGCATGACTAGGGAGTTTATGGAAAGCGGTCAATCCGTTCCTGTAACCGTTATTAGAGTAGAAAAAGGAAGAGTTTTAGATGTAATAACTAAAGACAAAAGAGGATACAGCGCAGTGAAACTTGGATTTTTCAAATTAAAAAATTCAAAATTAACCAAGCAGATGAAAGGTTATTTTGCCAAAAAAAATACGGAACCAAAAAAAATTCTTAAAGAATTTAGAGTAGAAAAAATAGAGGACTATAAAGAAGGTAATGAGCTAGGATTAGAAATTTTTAAAGATAAAAAATTTTTAGACGTTAGATCAAAAACTATAGGTAAAGGATTTGCTGGAGTTATGAAAAGATGGAATTTTGGTGGTTTAAGAGCTTCGCACGGTGTTTCTGTATCTCACAGATCCCATGGTTCGACTGGGCAAAGACAGGATCCAGGTAAAGTATTTAAAGGAAAAAAAATGGCTGGCCACATGGGTGATAAATTAAGAACAATGTTAAATTTAGAAATAATTAAATCTGACTTAGAAAATAACTTACTTTATTTAAAAGGTTCTATACCAGGTTCAAAAAATTCAACTGTAATTTTAAGAGGAGCTGTTAAAAATATCTCTAGAAAAACAATAAATGAAAAACACGAAGCTCAAGTCAAAGCAGCAGCTGCTAAGAAGGGAAAAAAATAAATGAAATTTCCTCTATTAAATATCGATGGCAGCAAATCAGAATCAATAGAAATTTCTGATAAATTAGTTAAACTAAAGATTAATCATAAATTAATTAAATTTGTAATAGATTGGCAGTTTAATCATGCAAAACCTAGAACAGCTAAAACAAAACAAAGAAATGAAATCAGGGGTTCTACAAAAAAAATAGCTCCACAAAAAGGCGGTGGTGGTGCAAGGCATGCGAGTAGAAAAGCTCCTTTATTCGTAGGCGGAGGAGTGGCACATGGTCCTAAAGGTGACAAATATAAGGTAAAAAAAATTAATAAAAAAGTAAGAAGACTGGCTTTGGCGCAGACACTTTCAAAAAAGAATTTAGAAAAAAATCTTCATATATTAGCTGATGTAAAAAAAGAAATAAGAAAAACTAAAGAATTTAATATTTTTTTAGAAAAAAATAAATTAGTTAATGCATTGATAATTTCAGATTCAGACACAATGAAAAATATTAACAAGTCAGCTCGAAATATCAAAAATGTAAAATTAATAAAAGATGAAGGAACAAATATTTATGACCTTTTCAAATACAAAAATGTCATCATTACTTCTTCTTCAGCTAAAAAAATTCAAGATAGGGTTTTAAATGAAAAAAATTAATCATATAGACTCAATAAGGCATCCAATAATAACTGAAAAAGCTACAATTTTGTCTGAGCAAAACAAAACTGTCTTCAAAGTGCATGAAAAAGCAAATAAAAAGATTATAAAAAAAAATATAGAAAAATTATTTAAAGTGACTGTTGTTAAAGTAAATATAATTAATCAAAAATCAAAACTTAAAATTAAACAAGGAAAAAAATCTATCAAAAGTGGATATAAAAAAGCAATAATAACTCTTAAAAAAGGTCAAAGTATAGATCTTACAACAGGTATTTAATTATATGGCTTTAAAAACATTTAAACCTTACACTAAATCTACAAGAGGAACTGTAGTAGTCGATAAAAGTAGTCTTTGGAAAGGTTCATCTTACAAACCTTTAACAAAAGGACAGCACGTTACAGGTGGAAGAAACAATGCAGGTCGTATCACTTCAAGACATATGGGTGGTGGCTCAAAACACAAATTTAGAATTATAGATTTTTTTAGAAAAAAGAAAAATATGAAAGCTACCGTAGAAAGAATTGAATATGATCCAAATAGAACAGCATATATAGCCCTGATAACTTATGAAGATAAAGAAAAGTCTTATATTATTTCACCTCAAGGCTTAAAGATTGGTGACACTATAGAAGCTGGAAAAAATGTAGAAATAAAAAATGGAAACTCGTTAGAATTAAAAGACATTCCTCCAGGTACATCAATACATAATGTTGAATTAATACCAGGTAATGGAGGTAAACTTGCAAGATCTGCTGGTTCATCAATAACTTTATCTGGATATGATGGAGATTACGCTATATTAAAATTATCATCAGGAGAGACAAGAAAAGTAAATAGTTCTTGTGTCGGTACAATTGGAACAGTTTCAAACCCAGATCAAAAAAATGTAAAGATTGGTAAAGCAGGTAGAAATAGATGGCGTGGAAAAAGACCACAAACGAGAGGTGTCGCCATGAATCCTGTTGATCACCCACACGGTGGTGGTGAAGGAAAAACATCAGGAGGAAGAAGCCCTGTTTCACCTTGGGGTCAATCTGCTAAAGGTCTAAAAACAAGAAGACCTAAAAGAAGTGATAAACTTATTATAACTAGAAGAAAGAAAAGAAAAAGATAATGGCTAGATCTGTTTGGAAAGGACCTTTTGTTCACCCGAGTTTGTTAAAAAAAATTGATAAACTTAAGAATGAACCAAATAAAAAACCAATTAAAACTTGGTCAAGGCATTCAACTATAATTCCTGATTTTATAGGGCACAGCTTTATGATTCACAATGGTAAATCATTTATACCAATAACTATTTCAGAGGAAATGGTTGGACATAAACTAGGTGAATTTGCGCCAACAAGAACTTTTAAAGGGCATACACCGGCTGATAAAAAAGCAGCAGCTCCGACAACAAAACCAGCAGGAGATAAAAAATAATGGAAAAAAACAACTCTTTAGTTAAAGCAATAAATAAAAATGTCAGAACAAGCCCAAGAAAACTTGCATTGGTATGTAATTTTATTAAAGGAAAAAAAGCAGATATAGCACTAAAAGATTTAGAGTTTTCAAGAAAAAGAATTGCTAAAGATGTAAGCAAAACAGTGAAATCAGCTATTTCTAATGCAGAAAATAACTATCAATTTGATATTGATAATTTGTTTGTTAAAGAAGCTTATGTTGGTAAATCTTTAGTAATGAAGAGATTTAGACCAAGAGCAAAAGGCCGTGCAAGTCCAATTAAAAAACCATTTAGTAGAATTACAATTGTGCTTGAAGAAAAAAAAGAAAAAAAGGTAAGTAAATAATGGGACAAAAAATAAATCCAATAGGTTTTAGACTAGGAATTAATAGAGGCTGGGACTCAACCTGGTTTGCTAAAAAAAAAGATTTCGGTAAATATTTAATAGAAGATTTTAAAATCAGAAAATACATTAAAAAAAGTATTACTAATTCTGGTGTATCAGAGATCATAATAGAAAGATCTTCAAAGAAATGCACTGTTTCAATTCACACTTCAAGACCTGGCTTTGTAATAGGAAAAAAAGGTGCAGATATTGAAAAAATAAAAAAAAATATCATGAAAATCACTGATAGTGATGTAAATGTAAATATTAAAGAAATTAAAAAACCAGAATTGAATTCAAATCTTGTAGCTGAAAATATAGCTCAACAGTTGGTAAAAAGAATAGCATACAGAAGAGCAATGAAAAGAGCCATGCAATCTGCAATGAGGTTAAATGCTAAGGGAATAAAAGTAATGTTAAGTGGTAGATTGGCTGGCAATGAAATTGCTCGAACCGAATGGTTGCGTGAAGGTAGTATACCATCACATACTTTAAGAGCAGAAATTGACTATGGAGTAGCTGAGGCTTTAACAACTTATGGAATTATTGGTGTTAAAGTCTGGATATACAAAGGGGAATTAATGGCGAAAGATGTTGAAAAAGAAAAAAAAGAAAGGGTAAAAAGTGCTACAGCCAGTCAGAACTAAATTTAGAAAAGCTTTTAAAGGAAGAATACACGGAAAAGCAGCTAGAGCTATAAAATTAAACTATGGTCAATACGGTTTGAAAGCTATTGAACCTGAAAGAATTATAGGAAAACAAATAGAAGCCGCGCGAGTAGCTTTAACTAGATATATGAAACGAACTGGTAAAGTGTGGACTAGGATTTTTCCTAATATACCGGTTTCAAAAAAACCCACAGAAGTGAGGATGGGTAAAGGAAAAGGAGCACCTGAATATTACGCATGCAGAGTAAAGCCTGGAAGAATAATTTTTGAAATTGACGGTGTTAGTGAAGAAATCGCAAGAGAAGCACTATACAAAGCTTCAGCAAAATTACCAATAAAAACAAAATTTATAAAAAGATAAACATGAGCAAAAAAAAAGAAGATAAAAAATTGACAAAAGACCAAGCTGAAAAGAAAATATTAACTCTTAAAAAGGATTTGTTTAATATTAGGTTTAAAAAAATAAACAACCAAATAAATAATCCTGCTCAATATAACCAAATTAAAAAAAGTATAGCACGATTATACACAACAGTGAAAAACACAAAATGACAAAAAAAATTCTTAAAGGAACAGTGACAAGTACAAAAAGTAACAAAACAATCGTTGTTGAAGTAACACGTAAGTTTAAACATCCATTTTATGAAAAAGTTATAAAAAGATCAAAAAAATACCATGCACACGATGAAACAAATAAGTTTAAAGAAGGTGAAAAAGTTTCAATTATTGAATGTAAGCCTTTTTCAAAGAAAAAAACTTGGCAGGTAATGGAATAATGATACAGATACAAACAGAATTAACAGTTGCAGATAATACAGGCGCTAAAAGAGTTGAGTGTATTAAAGTATTAGGTGGCTCTAAGCGAAGATACGCATCTGTTGGGGATATTATAGTTATTAGTGTGAAAGACGCTATACCAAAAGGTAAAGTTAAAAAAGGTGCTGTACATAAAGCTGTTGTTGTTAGAACAAGAAAAGAAATTTTTAGAAATGATGGTTCAAAAGTTCAATTTGATAAAAATGCAGTAGTGCTTACAGATGACAAAGGTGAACCAATTGGAACAAGAATTTTTGGTCCAGTAACAAGAGAATTAAGAGCAAGAGGTCATACTAAAATAATTTCACTAGCACCGGAGGTACTTTAAAATGATTTTAAAAAAAGGAGCTCAAGTGAAAATTATTTCTGGTAAGGATAAAGGTAAAACTGGGGAAATTTTGGAAATTAACAGAAAACTTAATAAAGTAAAAATAAAAGCTATCAATATGGTTAAAAGACATACTAAGCCAACTAAAGAAAATAAGGGTGGTATTGTATCTAAAGAAAGCTTCATACATCAGTCAAATATTAAAAACATTGACATTAAAAAAAAAGAAAAAAAACAAGTAGGTAAAAAATAATGTCAAGATTAAAAAATACATATGACAAAGAAATTGTATCAAAACTAATGAACAAACTTTCTTTAAAAAATAAGCATGATGTACCTAAAATTACAAAAATTATATTAAACATGGGTCTTGGTGAAGATGCATCTGACGGAAAAAAAATTAAATCCTGTATAGATGATATGGGTCTTATTGCGGGACAGAAACCGATAATTACAAAGTTTAAAAAATCAATTTCAAATTTTAAAACAAGAAAGGGGTTTAACGCCGGTGTTAAAGTAACTTTAAGATCACATAAAATGTACGAATTTATAGACCGATTAATAAATATAGCGCTACCACGTATTAAAGATTTTAGAGGTTTATCAAAAAAAGGAATCGATAATTCAAACAACTACTCATTTGGAATAAAAGAGCACATTGTTTTTCCAGAAGTTAATTTTGATAAAGTAGATAAGATAAGAGGTTTAGATATAACAATAGTAACATCAAGTCAAAGTAAAGAAGGAACATTAGAAATGTTAAAAGAATTTAATTTTCCTTTAAATGATAAAAAAAACTAAGGATATAAATGGCTAAAACAAGCGCAGTACAAAAGAATTTAAAAAGAATAAAGATGGTAAAAAAGTACGCAAAGAAAAGAGCTGCTTTAAAAAAAATTATTAATGACAGAAAATTGGAATTATCAGAAAGATTCGCAGCTCAATTAAAATTGAATAAATTGCCAAAAAATTCTGCAAAAATAAGAATAAGAAATAGATGTGAGGTTTCAGGTAGACCACATGGAGTATATAGAAAATTAAAAATTTCAAGAATTGCACTAAGAGACATGGCGTCTGCAGGTAAAATTCCTGGAATGACAAAATCAAGTTGGTAGGAGAAATATGACATTTACAGATCCAGTAGGAGATATGTTTTCTAGAATAAGAAACGGTCAAATGAGATCATTAAATTCTGTTATAATACCATCTTCAAATTTTAGAAAAAATATTTTGGAGATTTTAAAAACCGAAGGTTATATAAAAGATTTTTTTATCGAAAAAACTGAAAATAATAAAACTAGTTTAAAAGTCTCACTTAAATACTATGAAGGTGATCCAGTTATAAAAGAAATAAAGAGAATCTCAAAACCAGGCAGAAGGGTTTATTCAAGAGCAACCAGTATACCTAAAGTAATGAATGGACTTGGGCTTGCTATACTTTCAACACCAAAAGGTGTAATGAGTGATGCAGAAGCTAGAAAAAATAACATTGGTGGCGAAATAATTTGTAGAGTATTTTAATGTCTAAAATAGGAAAAAAAAATATAACTATCCCTAAAGAATCTTCAATAAAAATTGAAGGTTCTAATTTAACTATAACAGGCCCCAAGGGAACAAAACAATTAACAATAAATGATAAAATATTTTCTTCAAAATTAAATGAAAGCGAATTTCAAATATTGCCTTTAGAAAAAAAGATAGATAAAAAAACATCAATTATGTGGGGAACTTACAGAAGTTTGATAAACAATGCAGTTATGGGCGTATCTACTGGACATGAAAAAATTTTAGAATTAAATGGTGTTGGATTTAGAGCTAATTTAAAAGGAGAAATATTAAATTTACAAATCGGATTTAGTCATGATGTAAATTTTAAAATACCAAAAGATATTAAAATTGTAGTTGAAAAACAAACTGTTATAAAAATTAATGGTGTCGATAAAGAATTAGTCTCAAAAGTTGCAGCAGATATCAAAAGTTTAAAGCCAGTTGAGCCTTATAAAGGTAAGGGAATTAAGGAAAGAGGTCAATTCATTTTAAGAAAAGAAGGTAAGAAGAAATAATGAAAAAATTAAACAGTAAAATAAAAAGAAAGTTGAGAAACAGAAAAAAATTAAAAAAAGTCAATGTTAATAAGCTTCGTATTTCTGTTTCAAAATCTTTAAATAATTTATCAGCTCAAATTATTGATGATAAACTTAAAAAAACTTTAGTTTCAGCCTCTTCTTTTGAGAAAGAAGTTAAAGCAAAAAAAATAAAAAAAATGGACAAATCAAATTTAATTGGTGAAATTTTAGCTAAAAGAGCAAAGGAAAAAAATATAACCAAAGTTTATTTTGATAGAGGGGAAAATAGATACCACGGTAGAGTAAAAGCTTTTGCTGAAACATTAAGAAAAAACGGAATGAAATTTTAATATGGCTGATTACAAAAAAGTTGAAAGTGATATAAAGGAAAAATTAGTTGCTATTAATAGAATTACTAAAGTAGTTAAAGGTGGCCGTAGATTTGGATTTGCAGCACTAATGGTTGTTGGTAACCAAAAAGGTTCTGTAGGAATTGGCCAAGGTAAATCTAAACAAGTCCCAGATGCAATTAAAAAAGCTACTGAAGATGCAAAAAGAAATCTAATTAAGATTCCTTTGAAAGATGGAAGAACTTTACATCATGACGTTAAAGGAAAAAATGGTGCCGGCAAAGTCATTCTTAGAGCTGCTCCAGCTGGTACTGGAATAATTGCTGGTGGCGCAATTCGTTCAGTGTGTGAAGTATTAGGCATCCAAGATGTAGTGGCGAAATCACTTGGTTCTGCAAATCCTCACAACGTATTAAAAGCTTGTGTAGACGGATTAAAATCGCAGAATTCTCCAAAATTGCTATCTGCGATTAGAGGTAAAAAAATATCAGATATTGTTTTAAAAAGAGAGGCCAAATAATGCAATTAAATAGTTTAGTCAAAAATAATAAAAAAAAAATTAGAGTAGGTAGAGGTATTGGATCTGGTAGAGGAAAAACTTCATCAAGAGGCCACAAAGGTCAAAAATCTAGATCCGGTGTTGCTATAAAGAGTTTTGAGGGTGGTCAAATGCCTCTTTACAGGAGATTACCAAAAAGAGGTTTTAAAAGTTTAAAAAAAGATAATACCGCTATTCTTAATTTATCTAAAATTCAAAGCATGCTAGATAAATCCAAAAACAATCTTAAAAATTCATTTGATTTAAAAATTCTTAAGGAAAAAAATTTAATTAATAAGAAATATTTAAAATTAAAAATTCTTGGCACAGGTGAAATAAAAAAAAATATAGAAATTTCAGCACATTTTGCATCGAAACAGGCTTTGCTTAAAATAGAAAAAGTTGGTGGAAAAATCAATATAGTGAAAAAATAAGTATATATGTCTAGCGAAACACTTAATAGTTCTGGCGCTTTTAGTTCAGCAAAAGATTTAAAAAATAGAATTTTTTTTACCATCTTAATATTAATAATTTACAGACTAGGTACCTACGTTCCACTTGCTGGAATTGATCCTCTTGCGCTCAAAGAAATTATGGCTTCAAGTCAAAAAGGTTTATTAGGAATGTTTAATATGTTTTCAGGAGGAGCCGTGACAAGAATGGCAATATTTGCATTAGGAATAATGCCTTATATATCTTCATCAATTATAGTTCAGTTGTTGACCGGTGTTTCAGATTATTTTAAAAATCTTAAAGAACAAGGGGAAAACGGTAGAAAAAAAATTACTCAAATAACAAGATATGGAACAGTTTTAATTGCAATCTTACAAGGTTATGGTGTTTCAGTAGGATTAGAAAATGCCGGAAACTTAGTTACGGACCCTGGCATGTCATTTAGAATATTTACTACAATTTCTTTAGTAGCTGGAACAACATTCCTAATGTGGCTAGGTGAACAAATCACTTTAAGAGGTGTAGGTAATGGAATTTCATTAATAATTTTTTCTGGAATAGTAGCAGAAATTCCTAGAGCTTTAGCATCTACATTTGAACTTGGAAGAACAGGAGCATTATCGGCTTTAATGATCGTAGGAATATTTATTTTGGTAATTTTAACAGTTTTATTTATCGTTTTCTTTGAGAGAGCTATGAGAAAAATTTTAATTAACTATCCTAAAAGACAAGTTGGAAATAAGATGTATGGTGGAGAGTCTTCACATCTACCTTTAAAAATAAATACTGCAGGAGTTATACCAGCAATCTTTGCGTCAGCGTTACTTTTACTGCCAGTAACTATTTCAAATTTTGGTTTCGCAGAGTCAGATACATTTTTAAAAATTTCTTCTATGTTCACTCAGGGACAGCCTCTGTACATGATGCTTTATGCATCAGGTATAATTTTCTTTGCTTTTTTTTATACATCGATTGTTTTTAATCCAAAAGAAACTGCAGAAAATTTGAGAAAATATGGAGGTTATATTCCAGGAATACGACCTGGAGAAAGAACGGCTGAATATATTGATACAATCCTAATACGTTTAACAACAGTTGGATCTTTATATCTTACATTTGTTTGTTTAATGCCTGAGTTTTTAATAGCCAAATATCCAATACCTTTTTATTTGGGAGGCACTTCAATATTGATTGTGGTAGTTGTTGCAATGGATACAGTTACTCAAGTCCAAACGAGATTAATGAGTTCTCAATACGAGTCATTAATTAAAAAAACAAAATTTGGTAAATAATTAAATAATGAATCTAGTTATTTTTGGACCACCAGGAGCTGGTAAAGGCACTCAGTCAAAATATATTGTAGAAAAATATAATTTATATCAATTATCTACAGGTGAACTTTTAAGAAAAGAAATAATTAACAAAACTCCACTAGGTATGGAAATATCATCTAAAATGAATAGTGGAAACTTAGTATCCGACAAAATTGCGAGTGACTTAATTGAAAAATTTATTTCACTAGATAAATTTAAAAATAGATTAATTTTTGATGGTTATCCAAGAAATAAAATTCAAGCAGAAAATTTAACTGCGCTGCTGAATAAATATAAACAAAAAATTGACCTAGTTTTAAAATTGTCTGTTTCTTTAGATGTTATTAAAAAAAGAATCACAGGTAGAGCGGTTTGTTCAATTTGTGGTAAAATTTATAATGAATTTTTTAATCCTGCTCCGATAAACTCAGATTGTTGTGCATCAAGATTCTTACAAAAAAGGTCTGATGATACGTTAGATATAGCTGTTACTAGATATGAAACCTATGAAAAAAACATTAAACCAGTAATAGATTTTTACGAAGAGATAAAATTATTGAAGGTAGTTGATGGAGAGACTTCAATAAGTGAAATTAGCAATGAAATTAGCCGCTTAATTGACAGCATCAAGGGTTGACTTTAAATGATTACACAATATAAATACCGAGTAATTGAATTCATTAAAATATGGCTCGTATAGCAGGAATAAACATTCCCCAAAATAAAGTTGTTAGTATAGCGCTTACTTATATTCACGGTATAGGTCCTCACTCATCAAAAAAGATTTGTACAAAATTAGATATACCAGCATCTAAGAGAGTTAACGAATTAACGGAAGAACAAGTTTTAAAAATAAGAGAGTTTATAGACGCCAATCATAAAGTTGAAG